>Ga0116106_1000014_pt1 | contig 124271 bp, 99 predicted proteins | sample June2015DPH_6_50_FD_89717 | JGI IMG/M metagenome (GOLD analysis project Ga0116106, IMG submission 89717) | Peatland microbial communities from SPRUCE experiment site at the Marcell Experimental Forest, Minnesota, USA - June2015DPH_6_40 | ecosystem: Environmental > Terrestrial > Soil > Wetlands...
CCAGCCGAGAGGCAACTGCTGCGTGTCGGCAAGATCCTGATCATATCGAGTCGCGCGCTCTCCCGAGCGCGCCCAGAAATCTCGTGCTTTTTTCTTGACTTTGACTTACATGGATGTCGCCAACCTGGAAGTTACTCCGAATTCCCGTAGTCCTGGGAAGCCCGATTGTCGGGCGATTCCTGGGAGTGCCAGCCGCGGAGGACTGCGCCGGGGGGGAAGGTCGTGGTTTGGGGCAGGATTTGAGCGCGGCTTCGCCGCGCTTTTTGTTTTTCAAATTCTCGTGGGTTGGTGTGCCCAATTCTGTTTGCCACAAATGAATGGTTTCAGTGTCATCGAATATTTGCCTTGATTTCGAAGTGGATTTGACAGGATGAACAATCTTTCGACGAAGTGGAGTGTGATGCCGCCGTCCGGCTGCGCGCGGAAGTGCACCAGTTGGAGCGCCCCACGGGCGCAGAGAATTGTGATGCCGGTTCAGGGGCGCGGGAATGCACGGGGAATGACACGGAGCGAGGGGAAGATTCGATTGCAGGTGAGCGAGGACGGCGCTAACATGCTGGCCACGATTCGAAGGCGAAAGTGCGAGGGGGTGGCAAATGAATAATTTGCTACGACTGCTGGTGATCGTGGGATTAGGCGCGGGGGCGGTCGCGATGGTGGCGCTGGGACTGGAGCGGCACAACGCCGATCTGCTGGCGCCGTTGAACCTGCTGTTGTTTGTGGCAGCACTGCTGGTATATATGCTGCCGGCGGGGCTGGCGATGTACCGGGACTGCAAATCGACGGCGTGGATCGTGGTGGTGAATCTGCTGCTGGGGTGGACGATCTTCGGTTGGTTTGTGGCGTTGGGATGGGCAGCCGGCGGCAAGGTCCGTGAGCCGTTTCATCCGTCGGCGCCGCCGCCGGTTCACCCTGTTCCGAGCCATTAAGAGGTGTCGATCAGGGGAGCTTTCGGCGCGCGACCGCAAGGAGGGCACGCCGGGAGGCGCGAGCGCATGAGCCCAGCGTGCAAAATCGCGCAGAAAATGGCTCTATAACCCCGCTAAAGCCCGCGCCAACGCGCAATCCGCAAGCAAGGTGTCTAAAGCGATCCATGCCGCTACTGGGTCAGCACTTCCTGACCGTCACGCTTGTAGACGACGCCCGCCTTCATCACAAAGTTGACCTTGCTCATGGCAGTGATGTCATCAAGTGGGTTGCCGGGCACAGCAACCAGGTCAGCGAACTTGCCTGGTGTGACGGAGCCTAACTCGTCTTCGTGACCGAGTAACTGCGCCGCATTGATGGTTGCCATCTGCAAGGTATACGCGGGAGGAAGACCAGCCTTGACGAGATAAATAAAATCTTCCCAGTTTTGCCCGTGCGGGTACACGCCTGCGTCGGTGCCGTACGCAAACTTCACTCCGCCTTTGTAGGCGCGGCTGACGGTCAGGAGGATCTGCGGACCGATGGCGATGGCTTTGGCCGCGACGACTGCCGGATAAGCGCCCTTTCTTGCCTGTTCAGCGACATATTGGCCGGTGTAAACAGTGGGGCAGTAGAAGGTGCCGTGTTCCACCATCAGCTTGATGTCCTGATCGTCCATGAACGTGCCGTGCTCGACGGAATCGACGCCAGCGATGACCGAACGGCGGATGGCCTCGGCGCCATGCGCGTGAACCGCGACTTTCAGCCCGTAGTCATGCGCGGTTTCGACAAGCGCGCGAATCTCCTCCTCGGTCATCTGCGGACTGGAACCATTGGTTCCCAGATCCATGACACCGCCGGAAGGCATGGCTTTGATCAGGTCGACGCCTTCCTTGTAATGCAATCGAACGACCTTTCGCGCCTCGTCCGGACCATTGAAAATCGATTGCAGCGGTCCGGGGTCGCCCTGCAGATCCAAGCTGAGGCCATTCGTGTGGTCGGCGTGGCCGCCGGTGGTGCTGATTGCGGGACCTGCGGTGAAGATGCGCGGGCCAATCACGGTGCCGGCCGCAATTTCCTGACGGAGGGCGACAGTATCGTAGTCAGTGTCGCCGACGTTGCGAACCGTTGTGAATCCGGCCATCAGCGTCCGCCGGGCATACAGCGTGGAGCGAAGAACGAGGTTAGCAAAGTTGACGTGTGCCTGTTCCTGATAAGTGTTCTTTCCGAATTGATCGTCCAGATGCACGTGGTCATCGATGAGCCCGGGCAAGCAGGTTTCGCCGGCTAGCTCGATGACCGTGGCCCCCGCGGGAGTTTGCATGCCGGACTCAACTTTCTGAAACTTATCTCCAGCAACAAAGACGGTCGACGGCCCGAGCATCTTTCCGGCAACACTATCGAAAAGGCTGGGACAGTGAACCACGGTGACCGGCGCCGGAACATCCTGCGCAAAGGCGGCAATGGCGGAGAACAATGCGAGAGTGAATGCAGCCCGAAAAGCAGCGGGAAGTGGACTCATAAACAGAAATCTCCATGTTGAAAACAAAGTCCCGGCAATTGTATGCCCCTTGGCGCAAACCGCAGGACCAACGTGGGAATCTCAGCGGGAAACAGGGACAACAACAGCAAAACCATTCAAGAGCAAAGTCAAAGGAGTTACGCCTTGCCCGTCATTTTGGCAAACCACCAGCGGAGACCGACGAAGAGAAAACGCCAGTCCTGAAAAAACTCGGGCGGCTTGCCCTCGAAGGCGTGGCCAATGAACTGAAAGATCCAGCCGACGACGAAGAGGCCGACGGCGAGCATCCAGAAGCGGGTATGCCAGAGGATGAGTGGGGTTACGAGGACACCAAGCGCGATCATGGGGATGCCGACGGTGTGGCAGACGCGATTGACCGGGTCCTGGTGGCTGTTGGAGTACTGGCGGATCCAATGATCCCAGCTTCGGTTTCCCAGCACGGTGCGCCTCCTGGTTCCAATCTGGTGCATGGTGGATCTCGCGAGCGAGGGGTCAATCGCCGGCGAGGACTCGCGCCGCGGACGCGCGTGAGAAGTGATTTGACTCTCGCAGGATGGCCCACAGCAGGGCGGGAAATCCGACGATGGGCTTGAGCAGAAACTGCTTGCGCTGAGTCTCTGTCAAGAGGCCGACGATGTGTCGATGCAGGATGATCTGCTGATACCAAGGGATGCTGGCCACCATATGGTGCGCCAGGTGGCAGGGCTGGCCCCAGGGACCGCCGCCCACCAGCAGTCCCCAAAAACCCACGCCAAGGCTGCGTGCGCCGCTGTTGTTCTCAAGCGGCATGAGGTTGTGCTCGGTGAACTGCCTCATGCGGTCCACATAAAAGCCAATGTGCGGCATGATAAGGAAAACGATGATGATAAACAGCAGGCCGAAGAAGCGATAAAGCATGAAGAGATAGAGCCCGTTATAGATAGCGGCAATGAAGCCGGATGTGGCGCTGGAGCGAGTGTAGGCGGCCGAGCGATGCACGAAGAAATCGGTGTAGTTAATGAAGGTGCCGAGGGGAAGGAAGTTAGGCCAGAAGCGGCGGGGAAAGATGAAGTTGAGAAATTCAGAGTCATCCTCGGTGCCGAATTTGGCGTGGTGCGCCATGTGACACTCGGAGTAGCATTCGGGCTCGGCGGCCGACAGGCGACACATGTTGGATGAGAGGAAACGGGCCGCGCGGCTCAGCGGGTTGGTGCCGGGAAAGATGAGGTTGTGGGCTGCGCCCTCGTGCAGGGAGTAGATGCTGAGCGAGTATACGAGCCAACTGTGAACAGTGCCGGTGAAGACGGCGGCGAGGATGAGAGCCCAAGTGCCGGGAACGGCGGCGACGAACCAGCGGACGAGAGCGATCCACACCAGCCAGTCAACCGCGAAGATGCTGCCGATGGCCAAGAGGCTAATGGCGGCGTGCAGGCGAGGGTGCGCGCGGAACCACTTATGCAGCTCACGGCCGCGGACCATCACCTGATGGATTTGCTCGGGATCGAGATGCTCGAAGTCGTGTGAGCCTGAATATTCGCGGGCCATGGCGAACTCGTCGGGGTGGATCTTCATCGCTTCTCCTCCCTAACGGGTTAGGACTACTCACGCCGAGGCCGCATTCGGGGATGTGCGGATAGGATGCGAGCCGGGGGACCGGCTTGAATTCCTCGCAGGACGCCAGTATAGCGCGGAACACGATCGACAGGAGAGAACGGCTGGACCTGGAGAAACGCATGGCCCAGCCTCAATTCAGGGCATTCGAATCGCTATTTCGCCCGGCTAGCTGCGGCGAATACATCCTTTGCGCTGGTCGTCCCTTCGATGCGTTCGGTGCCCTCGACGCCGAGCCCGATCCAACCAGAGTTCACGCCGTCGACCATCTCTTCAAAGGCCCAAGTGCTCCCGGCGGGATACCCCATTTGTTCGAGCGCGCCGGCCCAAGCCTGGCGCGGGATGGCCTGCGCTTTGACGTCGCGGCCAAGCGCCTGGCCTAGCGCGGCCGCAAGATCATCGGCGCTGACCATGGAGCCGAGCTCGATGATGCGCTTTCCGGTCCAGCCGGTCGTGAGTAGGCTTGCAATCTCTGCGCCGATGTCCTCGGTTGCGATCATGGGCAGCTTGCGACCTGTTGGCGCGTAAAAGATGGGCAGAGTGCCGCCTTGCGCTGCCTGAAGGCCGAACAGGTAGTTTTCAATGAATGACCCGGCGCGCACGAACGCCACGGGGAAGGGCTCGTTGCCAAGAGCCTGCTCGAGCAAATGAGTTGAAGTAATGAGGCCCAGGCCGGAGGATCTTTCCGAGCCCATGGACGACAGCACGACGAGCTTGGGCGGCGGCGATTTAGCCAGAGCTTCCTTGTAACTGGCAATGACGGCCTTGGCCTCGCGAAAGTCGCGCGAAGGCGTCTGGATGGGCGGCATCATCAAGTACGCCCCCTCAACTCCATTGAGCGCCTGTGCCATCGCCGCTGGATCCGTCCAGTCGCCCTTAACCAGTTCCACACCCTTCGAGCGCCATGCGGCTGCTTTTGCAGGGTCCCGCACGAGCGCCCGCACCTGCTTTCCTCTATTGAGAAGGTGCCTTGCCGCTGCTCCACCTACCTTGCCTGTAATACCCGTGATCAGAAACATTCTCGCTGTCCTCTGGAGATCAGATGCCGATGCTGTCGATGAGTCGCACGATTTTGGCGCTGACGGGGCGCGCTGGGGTTTTGTGCGCGGCTTCGTCGCGGCGAGCGGCGACGACGCTCAGGACGAATGGGTTCGTGGCGGTTTGTCGCGGAATCCTTGAGAGTGATTCCAGCCGATCGCCGGGACTGGAGGCAATCTCACTCCGGGGGAACCTTGACCTTTGGCGGAAACAGCCAAAGCACCGCGACGACTGCGATGAGCGCAAGAGAGGCGGCAGGCCGGTAGTAGGCTACGGGAATCGCTGCGAGATAAAGCAATACGGATGCGATCTGCTTGCCCCAGCTTGCGTGCGCGAGTGCTGCGCTCTGCGACCGAATCTGAGCCCACAGAGCCATGTATCCGAGACCCGGGAAGATACTGACCGCGGCATAGAGCGCCGTATTGAACGACGAGAGCCCCTTGACGCCGATCCAGTCCGTTGCGAACGGAAATAGAGAGAGAAAGAACAGAAACATCAGGTTGGCCCACAAAATTCCGTGGGTCACCGTCTCCGTCTCATCCACCAGATAGTGATGGTTTACCCAGTAAATCCCGATCTGCACAAAGGTGAGCAGATAGAGAAAGATGGTAGGCAGCACCGCGTGCAGACCGGCCATGCCATCCTGCGCAGGCACCTTCAGTTCCAGCACCATGATGGTAATGATGACCGCGATGACGCCGTCGGAGATCGCCTCCAGACGTCCCGGACTCAGGCCTTTTCCGCTCATTCTGGTATCAACTTAGCACGCGGGCGGGATCGTGCGATTCCACACTTTGCCAGAAAGAAGCGAATGATGGGGCACCCACAGAGCAGCTGTCAGCGGACGATCCTCGTGCTTCGCGGAAGGGTTGAGCGCGGAAGAAGCTTGACCCGGGAGGTTGAGGGAAATAGACTCGCCTGCTCAGGGGGATTTCATGAAATTGTCCTTGACGTCCGCGTGCATGGCGCTCTGTTCCGCGATGCTGTTGCTTCAACCAACATCCCCGGCTGGTGCGCAAAGCAAGGCAACACCAGCACCGTCGGGTTCGGTGAACCTGCTGTCGTGGGGCGCTGGCGCGCTGGTCGTGCAAGCGCCGCCGTCCTACTCCGATAGCGGCAACTGGTCGCCGGATGGATTGCTCGACGAGCTGCCCAACACGGGTTGGGCCACCGTCCAGGGCGACCTGACTCCCAAGGTCTTCATCTTTGAGCTTGCGGCCAAGAGCCAGATCACGAGCCTGGGATTCGATACCGCTCAAGTGGAAAACCGGGGCCGCGGAGCCAAGGACGTGAAGGTGGAGATTGCGGACACCAAGGACGGGGCTTACACGGTCATCGCGAGCCCGTCGCTGGCGCCGTTGATGGATCACCAGAAGTTCGCGCTGAAGACGCCGGCGGTGGGGCGATACATACGGATGACGGTCGAGAGCAACTGGGGCGATACGGGGTACATGGAGATCATGGACGTCTACGCTTACGGGAAACTGCTGGCGCAACCGGTGCTGGGGGACAACTCCGGAACGTTCAGTTCGGATTACGGAGCCTTCCACATGCAGCAAACCGGCGTGACGGTGAACGGTTGCTATGACCATGCGGACGGGCTGATCGAAAACGGCGGATTTGACGGGAGGGTGCTGGAGTTCACCTGGAGCGAAGCCGCGTCTGACAATTCCCGTCATGGGGGCCCGGCCATGATGGTCTTCGCCGACGACGGCAAGTCGTTTACAGGCTTCTGGTGGAACGAGGGAGATACCAACGGCATGGGAGGAAAATGGAACGGCAAGCGAACATCGACAGATGTTGGCTCGTGCCCATACTGGAAGCCCGGAAGCGGGAACGCGGTCGAGGCAGAGTTAAAGAGCAACGGAAGCGCGCAGCTCTACGGGATTCTGTTTGACACCGATTCCGACCACCTAAAGGACGAATCGAAACCGACGCTCGATGCGCTGGTGGCCGCTGCTCACGACCAGCCGACGTGGAATTTTTCGATCGAAGGAAATACCGACAACACCGGAACTGAAGCCCACAACGTGACGCTCTCTCTAAACCGGGCCAATTCCGTCAAAGCCTACCTTGTAAGCGCGGGTGTGAGCGCGAGCCGGTTGACGACCCAGGGATTTGGATCGAGCCATCCAGTGGCCAGCAACGATACGGCGCTGGGCCGCTCGCAGAACCGGCGAGTGGAGGTCGAAAAGAAGTGAGGCCGGGTTGCGGCAAGCGCCGTGAGGACGTCAGGCGAGAAGGGCTGGGATGACGTTGGCGACGAAGTCGATGAGAAAGTGGCCGAAGATGTTGGAGACGAGGTCGCGACGCCAGAGATAGAAGGCAGTGAAGATGGCGCCGAGCGATAGCGCCATGAGGGAGTTGACAGGGCCGCCGGACCAGTGGGCCGCGGCGAAGATGACGAGCGGGATGAGGGACGCGGCGATGCGGCCGAAGCCGAGACGCTGAAGCCGGTCAATAGAATAAGCGCGATAGAAGAACTCTTCGACGACTCCGGCGCGGACGACGATGAGGAAGATGAGCCAGACAGGAAGCCTGTCGAAGATGTGAGAGGCCGCGCTGTGGCCGTAGCCAGCGTATCTGGCGATGAGCGCGGCGGGGATTACGCAGGCGGACGCGCTGACGACTCCCCAGGCGAGCGACTTCCATAGAGGTGACGTGCCGATGCCGATCGAGGCCAGAGGCAAGCGCTCGCCGCTGCGGACGATCCAAAACAAAAAACCAGCGCAGGCGAACATCGCGGCTTCGCGGGCGAGGCTGAGGGCGACGCCGGGATGAGGCGCGAGGGCATGGAAGAGTTGCGAAACGACGATGAGGGAGAACAATGAAATGCAAAGGCCGAACCACGTGGCGCGGTTGGACGCGGCGGAGCGGCGGGGTTCCGCAAGGGAAGCTGGATTGGTCGAAGTTACGTTGACCATGGAAACTGGGTACGAAGGCTGGTGCGGGGCGGTTCCGGGAAAACGATTAGCAGTTAAGTATTTGTGATTAGTGGTTAGCGGCCAGGCTCTGGCCGGCGGTCGAGTTGAGTTCGGCGCGCGGGTTCGCCGCGCTTTCTGCTTCCAGGAAAAGTGATGGGCAGTTGCGGCTGACCCATCGCGGAGGCTCAGTTTGGCCGGAACAGCCGGGTCAACTGTTCAGGCGGAACGGGACGGCTGAAAAAGTTTCCCTGAGCTTCGTCGCAATCGCGATCCCACAGAAACTCGAGATCTTCAGCAGTTTCCACCCCCTGAGCAATCACCCGGAGGTGAAGGCTCCGAGCCATGCCGATAAATGTTTCCACGGCGGCCGTTCCACCGGGAAGGGTGGTGATCTGACGGACAAACGACCGGTCGATCTTGACTGCATTGAGGGGAAGTTTCCGCATGCTGCTCAAGCTGGAGTTGCCCGTTCCGAAATTATCGACCGACACATGCACGCCCTCGGCCCGGAGAGACTTGAGAATAGATGCTGTGCGGTCAGGATGACGCATGAGAACGCTTTCGGTCAGGTCCAGTTCCAGAAGCCCCGGGTCCATGCCCGTTTTGCTGAGGGCCGCAAACAGCCCATCGAGAAAATCTTTGCTCTGAAACTGCACTCCCGAGACGTTGACGGCCATCGTCTTCGCGGGGTTACCTGCAGCCGCCCAAGCCTGGGCTTGCGAGCACGCTTCCTGAAAGACCCAGGCACCGATGGGCAAAATCAGGCCAGATTCCTCTGCGACGGGAATGAACTGCCCCGGAGAAATCTCTCCACACGTAGGGTGGTTCCAGCGCGACAGCGCTTCAGTTCCGATTATGGTTCCCGTCTTCAGATTCACTTTGGGCTGATAGTGCAACGTCAATTCGTTCCGTTCCAGCGCAAGCCGCAGATCCTCTTCGGTGAACTGGCTCTCTAGTGTGCAGACGTTCAACTCCGGAGTGTAGAACTGAAAGCACTGACTGCCGTTTTTCTTGGCCCAATACATTGCGGTGTCTGCATTCCTGATGAGTGTCTCCGCATCGGAACCATCGTCGGGGTAGATGCTGACGCCGATGCTTGCGGTGACGTGAAGCTGGCGGCCGTCGACCGAATGAACCTCGCCCAGCGTCCTCAGGATTCTTCTTGCTGCAGCAGCTGCATCTTCAGGCCGATGCAGATCTTGCAGCAGCAGCGCGAACTCATCGCCCCCGTACCGGCTGACCGTATCAGGAGTGCGTACACAGACCAGTAAGCGTTTTGCGATGGACTTGAGAAGCTCGTCGCCGCCGGTGTGGCCGTGGGAGTCGTTGACCTTTTTGAAGCCGTCCAAATCCAGGAACAGGACAGCGGCCTGGCCTCCGTGTCTCCGAGCAAGGGAGATTGCCTGACCAACGCGGTCGCTAAAGAGCAATCGATTGGGCAAGCCGGTGAGAGAGTCATGTTCGGCCAAATGAGCTATCTGCTCTGACTGCGCACGCGCCACGCTTACGTCGCGAAAAACGATCACTGCTCCGGTGACCGCACCCTCACGGTCGTGAACGGGGGCAACGGAGTCTTCGATGAAGACTTCATGACCGTCACGGTTGACCAGTAAACAATTCAGCGGCAGATTCCCCGCCAGGTTTTCCGATGCCGCCTTCGCCATCGGGTCCAAGATTGGCTTGCGCGTGGTGGCGTCCACGATGCGGAAGACCTCGGTCAGGTGCCGACCGGCAGCCTCCTCGAGCGGCCAGCCCACCATGCTGCTGGCGACGGGATTGAAGAAGGTGATGTTTCCTGCTAAGTCAGTGCAAATGAGCGCATCTGCGATGGAGTTGAGCGTGGACTGGGCGCGATCCTTTTCATGGGTCAGAATCTCCTCGTTCGTCGTGCGCTCAACGGCATTACCCAGGGCTCGCATGAGTTTGCGCGGCTCAATCTGGCCCTTGATGAGATAGTCCTGCGCGCCCTCATGAATGGCTCGAATCGCTTTTGGCTCGTCGTCCAGGCTGGACAACAACACGATGGAGACGTGCGGCGCAGTTGCGCGAATGCGTTTGACCGCCTCGAGTGGTTCGGGATCGGTCGATGCCAGGTCCGGCATGACAATGTCAACGGGGTGCCCTGCAAGATACGTCTCGGCGTCTCCAAAACATTCGACGTGGGCCAACTTGAAGGAGTGTGAGCCCTGGTCGTCGAACATCGCGCGGATCATGCGGGTTTGTTCGGCGTCATTCTCGATCAGAAGAACGGTCTTGTCTGGGTTTTTTCCCATTTGTCTCACCTCTGCACGGGGACCCTTGCACGATTTGTCTAAGATTCATGAGTTCGCAGAACCTTCCCAGACGAGACTGATCGGAGGTTCTCAAATTCCACGTAACCGGACTGTTCACTTTTGCACATTCGGGGGGTTACTAATTGGCTCCCTGCGATCCAGCGGAAGATGTCATGAATTCATCTTCCTGATTCGACAGCAGATCGACAGGCCGGCGAGCATCCCGTGTGTTCCTTCAGCCCGGGGGTTTGCGCGTTCACTGCAGATTGTGGGAGCGACGACGGAGCAGGCGGGCCGGTGGCATCGGGAGTCTGGCTCGCAGCGATAGCCGGAACCCAATTCGAATCGAAAACGTTGTCCAGCGACTGGGGGTTGCCGGCCAGATCGTAGTGAGACTCTCCCTGTTCATCGACCACGAGTTTGCTTGCCGGGTATAGGAATCCTGTGCTCTTCGTGTTGTCGGCGTCGTTCATGTCGAATTCGCCGACCATCAGGTCGAAGGACTGGGAATCGGTGCTCGAGCTGACTTCATCGGGTTGAAGGGGGCGACTGGCGATGAAGATGATCTGCCGGCCGGTTGGCGTAACGACCATTTGGATAAAGGCGACGTCGAAGCTGGGATCTCCGGTCAATGAGCAACGACCGACCGCTTTGGTCTTGGAGATGGCGGTGGCCAATGCTTGATCCTGGCCCTGCTGGAATGCGAGTGAAAGAACCTGCAGATCAGCAGAAGTGGTGTAGTTGTAGACGGTCAGCGTTACGCCGACAGTGTTGCCGGCTTGAGTGTAGGTTGCCCGAATTGTCTCTAAGCTCGGGCTGGCGGCGAATCCCGGGGTGATTGCCAGCGTGAAAGTGCACACAAGAAGCAGGCAGAAGGATCGTAACTTGCCGCCGAATCGAAAACCACTCGCGAGTCGTTTCATTTTGCGATCCTCCGGGGAATCCGCCTAGGCCGGTTGACATTGCTCAGGCCCCGATCAAGCGCCCTCACGCTGGAAACTTCAAACTATGCTGCTGACTTCTTCTCTTGGAGGCTCTGGCCCTGGATGAGCTCATCGAAGACGGCACGGGATTGGATCATTGCGGTGCGGAGCTCTTCAGTGGTTGCTTCGGCCCCGAGTGGACGAACCGCGATGGCGTGCGCCACGCGGTAGCTTTCCATGACGCGAGGATAGGTGACGGACAGATCTGCGGCGCTTTGTTCAAAGGTTTCCCTGGGGTAGCCGCGTGCCACGAGGAGCGCGGCGATGAGGTTGTCGGCTTCAGTGACCGCGGCCTTGGGGTGATCGACGAAGTGAGATTGCACCGTTTGCCACTCGACAGTGAATCGCTCCCGCTCGTTGGCGCCGAGTTCGCGGATTCCCAGAGCACCGACGCGAGTTTCGCGGCCGGCAAGTTTTGCCTCGGCGATTTGAGAAGAGCCATGCGTCAGAACAGCGCGGTCGTACTCCGATCCAAAGCGACTGCGGAGAGCCGCGCTCCTGGTTTTGCGGCTTTGAAGATACGTGGAAACGGCGATGATCACTACGGCGGCGATCGCAGCCGCAGCAAAGATGATCTGGGTATTCGTGAATTGATTGAGCATTGTGTTCTCCTATGCGAGATTTGCCCGACGGCCAAGGGTGAACGGAGGAAGCTACCGCGGCGGGAAGGACCCTGCACCCATCGATCATGGGCGGCCAGGGGAATGATTACTGGGCAGAATTGCTCACTCCGGGATTGAATGGGCCATGAGCAAAGGCTTGAGGGGCAATGCGCTCTATTGATGCGGGGCGGATGATTCCAGGATTACTCCCGGTCGCGATTCCGCCGGATTGCGCCGCTGCTTTCCGGATCGTGCTCGGTGGCGCTGCAATCCCCCACATCGGTTGCATGAAAGCGGGTGCGAGGGTCTGGGGGGCGTTCGCCGTCGGACCAGGAGCTCTGCCGTAGGAGGTCGCGGTCGTAATCGCCTTCGAAATAACTGCGGAATGGCGCCATTTCGCGGCTGCGATTCTTGGGGTGTGCACTTATGTCCATGAACAATCCGAGAACCACGATGAAGGCACCGACGAGCATCAGTACGAGCGTGAGTTGGGGCATAACGTTCTCCTTTCCATTCAAAGACCACGACAGCTGGAGCGGCGCGGCCTGGGAAACCGGCGAACGAATCAACAGTGATCCAGATGAGAAGGGAGGTCTGGTCAGAATTGCTCATGACCGTGCATCCCTGGGGCAAGTTGGAAACTTCCCGGGCGAACCCCGTGTTTGTTTAGCAGCCTGCAAGGCCGTGCCCTGATGCAAGGCGAGGAGCAGTCGCAGAGCCTTTGGCTACGTTGCGTGGGAAATTGACGTTTGGGCTCTGGAGTGAGCTCGTGGGGAAAACGTGTCGGCGGGGCGGAGGGCGAGCTGTGGCGGGAATGCGGTAGTATTTGGGGTTGTATGAAAATCGCTTTACCCGAGGACGACTGTGACAAAACGTGGACCGCTTGCAACCCAACTAAGCTTTAACGCACAACACGCGCCCATGGGCGCTTTCATGAGCTTTACGTGTGGGAACTTCGGGACCCGCGGCGGGATTGGATTGCAGATCGGGCAGCCGGGGGACCAGGAGGTCTTTGTCGGGTTCAAGGAGGGCGACCGCTACTCAGGCGCAACGCTGAAGTGCCTGCCGTTTTATGTGGGTGCGGTGAGCCGCGCGGCGGATGCGTTTCTGGTTGAGCAGGCGGGGCCTTCGGAGCAGAACGTGAAGCCCGATGCGGAGCCGTTCAAAGACGGGGAGGTTGCGCGGTCATATGGATGGGCGACGGACGAGTGGCGCGCGGACGGAATGACGTTTACGGTGTACTCGCCGTTCGGGTCGATTCCCGACCCGGAGCGGGACAGCGTGGAGCGGATGCGCGAGGGGCTGCTGCCGGCGGTCGTGGCGCGGCTGGTGCTGGACAACACGAAGGGCACCGAGACCAAGACGGCGATGTTTGCGCTGAATCACGCGCGGCCGGGTGAGCGAATTCTGAATGACGATTTGGGCGCGGGACGGCTGGGGTTTGCTTTCAGGCGCGAGGCGGGCGGCGCGGCGGAGCTGTGGGACTTGACGACGGGGAAAAAAGCGGCGGCGGAGACGGAGCCGTTTGTGTTCATGCGGTGGTCAGCGAGCGACGGAGTTCGCGAGCGGTATAACCCGGTGCACCTGCTGGGATCGTGCCCGGGATTCGGATTCGAGGTGCCGGCGGGAAAGAAGTATGGATTGACGATCGCGCTGGGATCGTACCTGGAGGGCGCGCAGACGAATGGGCTGGATGGGAAGTATTTGTACGCGCGGTACTACAAGGGCCTGGGCGATGTGCTGAAGACGGCGCTGGACGGCGCGGACGAGATGGCGGCGCGGGCAGAGGCCCTGGACGCGAAGCTGGACGCGGCAAAGCTCTCGGATGATCAGCGATTCATGATTGCGCACGCGACGCACAGCTATTACGGGAGCACGCAGTTGCTAGATGTGGATGGGCAGCCGCTGTGGGTGGTGAACGAGGGCGAGTACTGCATGATGAACACGCTGGACCTGGCGGTGGATCACGTGTTCTGGGAGCTCGAGCACAATCCGTGGCTGGTGCGGAATTTGCTGGACACGTTTGTGCGCCGGTACAGCTACACGGACGAGGTGAAAGTGTACAAGACGGAGATCAAGATGGCGGCGCCGCTGGGGCAGGCCGATCCGTCGCAGGCGCCGCCGGCTCCGGATGAGGCGCAACTGACGCGGCCGTACGACACGAAGCCAGGCGGGTTGAGCTTTTGCCACGATATGGGCGCGCACAATAATTTTTCGCCGAAGGGGCGGAGCAGCTATGAGCTGGCGAATCTGACGGGATGCTTCAGTTATATGACGCAGGAGCAACTGTGCAACTGGATCCTGGTGGCCGCTTGCTACGTGGCGAAGACGCGCGACGTGGAGTGGCTGAAGCGGAACAAAAGCGTGGTGGATGCATGCCTCACGAGCATGATCAACCGCGGCGGGGACGTGGGATTTGCGCAATACGACAGCACGCGGACGGCTGGCGGGCAGGAGATTACGACGTACGATTCGCTGGATCACTCGCTGGCGCAGACGAGGAATAACGTGTACATCGCAGTGAAGAGCTGGGCGAGCTACCGCGCGCTGGCATTGCTGTTCCGCGAACTGGGCGCGGCGGCAGACGAGAAGCGGGCTACGGATCTGGCAATTAAGGTGGCAGGCGTGGTTGCCGATCAGGCGGTGGATGGAGTGCTGCCGGCGATCTTTGAGAAGGCGAATCCGGGTTATGGGTCGCGGATTTTGCCGGCGGTGGAGGGGTGCGCGTACCCACTGTACTTTGTGAAGACGGGATTTGCGGGCGGAACCCTGGAGCAGGTTTTCGGGAGCGCGCAGGAGAAGCGGATGTACGACGCGCTGAAGGAGCACACGCGGAAGCTGCTGCTGGATGCGGACAAGCGGAATTTGTTTGCCGACGGCGGGATCAAGCTGTCGTCGACGAGCAACAACTCTTGGATGAGCAAGATTTCGATCTTCATGCACGTGACGCGGAGGGTGTTCCATCTGGACGAGGATCCAAAGGTGGTTGAGGTCTTCCGCAAGGCCGACGGGGCGCACGTGAAATGGCAGACAGAAGGCAGCTCGTACTGGGCGTGCTGCGACCAGATCGTGTCGGGCGAAGGCAAGGCCAGCCGGTACTATCCGCGGATTATTACCAGCGCGTTGTGGATGGAGTAGGGGCAGCGAAGAACGAAGCCAGGACTTTCGACAGTCCGCTGCCTCTGTTGGACTACCTCGCCGCGAGGAATGCGAACCGCTAGGCCCGCGGCGGAGGCGCCGCCGGCGTCAGGCCATGGCGCAACATGATCTCGATCATCTTCGTTCGATCGAGCGGGCCGCCGCCTGCGGCTTTCGCCACTTCGGCCATTTCGCGGAAAAACTGCGGACCGATTGCAGCGGGCGTCACGACGCACAGCCCCTTCACGTCTTCGGCGCCGTTGTTGTCGAACCGGTGAACGGCGCCCCGCGGAATGCAGAGCGCCTGCCCCGGCCCCACGTCGATCACCTTGCCGTCGACGGTCCACGTCAACACGCCTTCAATGCCATAGACCGTCTCTTCGTAGTGGTCGTGGCTATGAGCCGGCGCCATCAGCCGCTGTCCGGCGGGGATAAGGATCTCAAAGACAGCGACCGTGCCGGCCGATTGATCACTGGTGACGAGAAAGTGCACGGTGAGCGGGCCGATATGGATGGTTTCGTCGGCGGGATTGACGCCTACGGCAATGGCCCGAGTTGTCATGATGACCTCCTGTTGCATTTTTTCTTCGCGGGCTCGCTAGGCGGGGGGAAGAAGCTCGAGTCCAGACCGCGACGAAGCGGCTTGCGCGCGCGCAACATCTTGGTAAACTACGTTTACCGTAAATTTATGGTAAACATAGTTTACGAAGGGTGTCAATGACTTTCTTGGAAGAAAGTGGGCCGCCCAAGCATGTCCCAACGAGGGATATGCTGATCGGCGCTCTTCTGCGTGCCCCGTCTGAGGCCATTCACCGCCGTATCATCCGCGAACTCAACGAGGCAGGCTTTAAGGGTCTTAGCATGCCCCATATGGCGGTCTTCCGCTATCCCGGCCCGGATGGGGAGCGTCCGGGCATAATTGCCGAGCGCGCGGGCATGAGCAAGCAGGCGATGAATCGTTTGCTGGGCAGCCTGGAAGATCTTGGTTACCTGAGGCGATCCGACGCTCCCGAGGAGGGTCGCGCACGCGTCGTCCACTTCACCAAACGTGGGCATGCCGCCTATTCCAAGGTGATTGGGATCCTGCGCGACATTGAGCGCGATTGGAAGGAAGAACTCGGCCCCAGAGATTTCGCGCGGCTGAAATTGCTGCTCGGCCGCGTTTGGGACAGCCCGCTGGTGCGGTAACGCTATGCAAAAGGCTCATTTGCTTTTACTGGTGGAGGATTGGCAGCGAACGCGCATCATCTACAACAGCACGGCAGGCAGTTTGGGCTTTAATACGCGACAACGGAATTGATCGAACCAGGGCTCCAAGTTCCGACCGTTACCCCTCAAAGCACCGTCCGCCGGCGCTGCCGCGCTTGACAGGATTCCGACTTTCATTATTTAATTAATTCGTTAGTTAATTATTGGCGATGAAATCACAAAAGAACTCTGCAAGAAAGCCGGGGCGACGAGAATCCGCGAGAGGACCGGGGCGGCCGACTTCGACCTCTAGGCTTTATGCGCGCGAAAAGCTGATTGAGGCGGCGACCGAGCTTTTTGCGAAGCAGGGCGTGGCGGCGACGACGTTTGCCATGATTGCGGAGCGGGCTGAGCTGACTCCGGCGATGCTGCACTACTACTTCAAGGACCGGGACCAGTTGCTAAATACGGTGGTCGAGGAGCGGCTGGCACCGCTCATTGCGGGAGTGTGGGAACCAGTGACGGAGGGCGCGGATCCGGCGGAGATGGTGCAGGGAGTTGTGGAGCGGATGCTGGCCGGGATCGAGAAGATGCCGTGGGTGCCATCGACATGGATGCGCGAAGTGTTGAACGAGGGTGGACTTTTGCGCGGGAGGGTGCTGCGCTATCTGCCGTTCAAGAAGATCGGAATTCTGAGCCAGGGCGTCGCAAGGGCACAGTCGGCGGGCGCGGCGAACGCGGAGATTGACCCGGGGCTGATTGTTTTTTCGGTGATCGGACTGGTGATGATGCACATGGCAACGATCAAGCTGTGGGCAGAGATCTTCGGACGCAAAGCTCCAGACCGCGCGGCGCTGAGCCGGCACATTACGGGACTGCTTATTCATGGTTTGAAAACGGCCAGGGACTTGCAGTCTGGCAGGCGGATGAAACGCAAGGCAAGGTCGAGGCGTAAGTGAGTATGGAGGGGAAGATGCATGTTCTCCGGAAGAAGATCCAAGCGGGCGCGATTGCGGCAACGGCGCTGGTGTTGATGGCAGGCTGCGCGCAAAAGCCTACGAACACGTACCAAGGCTACATCGAGGGCAAGTTTGTTTACGTGGCTTCGCCGCAGAGCGGAAGGCTGGACCAGGTGAATGTGGCGCGTGGAGACACGGTGGCGGCAGGTCGTCCGCTGTTTGCTCTGGACGATGAACCGGAAGCTTCGGAGATGCGGACGGCGGAGCAGGTGCTGCGCAGCTCGGAGTCGCGGCTGAATGACCTGGAGACGGGAAAACGGCCGGCAGAAGTGGACGTGACGCGCGCGGAACTGGCGCAGGCGGTTGCGGAAAAGAAGCAGGCGGACGAAATTCTGGCCAGCGCCGAGGCGCAGTTCAAGGCAGGAGGAATCGCGCAGACGGAGCTGATCAGTGCGCAGGGGACCGCAGAGACGAGCGCGGCGAAGGTGAAAGAGCTCGAGGCCGACCTGGCCGTGGATGCGCTGCCGGCCCGTGAGCAGCAGATCAAGGCACAGGAAAACCAGGTGGCCGCGGATCGCGCGTCGCTATCGGACGCCGAGTGGCACCTGAAGCAGAAGCAGATTGTATCGCCGCGCAACGGACTAGTGTTCGACACGCTTTACCGGCAGGGAGAGTGGGTGGCAGCTGGAAACCCGGTGGTGCAGCTGCTGCCGCCTGAGAATCTGGAGATTCGATTTTTCGTGCCAGAGACAGTTGTAGGCGGGCTGCGCGTGGGAGGCAACGTGCGCGTGGCGCGCGACGGGTGCGCCAGCGACGTCGCGGCGAGGATCAGTTTTGTGTCGCCGCAGAGCGAGTACACGCCGCCGGTGATTTACAGCAATGAGAACCGGTCGAAGCTGGTGTACATGGTGATTGCGAATCCGCCGGCACAGACGGCGGCGACGCTGCATCCGGGCCAGCCGGTCGAGGTGACGGTCCAGTGACGGCGGCCGCACAATTCAATTTCGCCATCGACGTGGAAGGGCTGAACAAGCACTTCGACGGAAAGCACGTGGTGAAAGACGTATCGCTGCGCGTGCGGCGGGGCGAGATCTTCGGCTTTCTGGGACCCAACGGAAGCGGAAAGACGACGACGATCCGGATGATGTGCGGACTGCTGAAGCCCGACTCGGGAACAGGGGCGTGCCTGGGCCTGGACATTCGTAGGGAAAGCGCGGAGATCAAGCGCCGAGTGGGCTACATGACGCAGCGGTTCTCCTTTTGGGAGGACCTGACGATCGCAGAGAACCTGGAATTTGTGGCGCGGATGTACGAGCTTCGCGATCGCAAAAGAACGGTCAAGAAAACCCTGGCGGATCTGGGGCTAACGGAGCGGGCACATCAGCTTGCGGGCGAGCTGTCGGGAGGATGGAAACAGCGCATGGCGCTGGCGGCGTGCATGCTGCACGAACCGCAGCTGCTGCTTCTCGATGAGCCAACAGCGGGCGTTGACCCGCGCGCGAGACGCGATTTCTGGGATGAGATACAGACGCTCGCGGCCAGAGGAATTTCGGTGCTGGTGAGCACGCACTACATGGATGAAGCGGTGCGGTGCCACAAGCTGGCATATATTTCGTACGGAACTTTGCTGGCGCAGGGCACGGCCCAAGAAATCATTGACGGACAACACTTGAGCACGTGGGCTATTCATGGCGACCACCTGGCGGAGCTGCAGGAAGAGCTGCGGAAGAAAAAGAGCGTGACGCAGACCGTGACGTTCGGCGATGTGCTGCACGTGAGCGGGACGAACGATGCGCAGCTCGAACGGGAGATTGAAGAAACGGTTGGGCAGAGCGGCAGGCGCGTGGAGCGGATTGAAACGAGCCTCGAAGACGTGTTCATTTATTTAATGGGCCGCTCGGAGAAGAACAGCGGAGGGAAAGCGTGAAGGGGCCGCAGCGATTTTCCGGGGCGCGATGGTGGGCCGTCGTGCTGAAGGAGTTCACGCAACTAAAGCGCGACCGGCTGACGTTCGCGATGATCGTTGGCATTCCGATCATGCAGATGGCGCTTTTCGGCTTTGCCATCAACACGGTTCCGCGGCACCTGGACACGGGGATCATCAGCGCGGATGACAGCGACGTGACGCGCGACTTTATCGAGTCGATGCAGAACTCGTCGTACTTCAAGATTGTGGAACGGCTGCCGAACGAGGAAGCGGGACGCGAGGCGCTGGCGCAGGGCAAGCTTCTGTTTGTAGTGGATATTCCGGCGGGGTTTACGCGACAGGTGCTGCGGCGCGAAAAGCCGTCGATTCTGATCGAGGCCGACGCGACCGATCCGACGACGACGGGCAGCGCACTGGCGGCGGTGAACGGAATTACGCAAACGGTCATTCAAAGAGAGCTGACGGGACCGCTGGCGAGCATGCAGGGGAATCCTGCGCCTTTCAACGTGGATGTGCATCCGCTGTATAACCCGGATGAGATTACACAATACAACGTGGTTCCGGGATTGATGGGGATGGTTTTGACCCTGACGATGGTGATGATGACGGGGCTGGCCGTGACGCGCGAGCGCGAACGCGGCACGATGGAGAATCTGCTGGCAATGCCGTCGACGCCGCTTGAAGTGATGACGGGGAAATTGATTCCCTACATCGGTATCGGGCTTATCCAGGCGTCGATTATTTTGCTCGCGGCCCGCTATGTGTTCTTCGTGCCGTTTTTTGGTAATGTTTTCGCCGTTTATCTTTCGACACTGCTTTTCATCGCGGCAAATCTGACGGTAGGCATTACGTTTTCATCGCTGGCGCGGAATCAACTGCAGGCAGTACAACTGGCGATTTTCTATTTTCTGCCCAACATTATTCTGTCGGGATTCATGTTTCCGTTCAAGGGAATGCCGGGATGGGCGCAGGCGATCGGAAATCTTTTGCCGCTGACGTATTTCAACCGGCTGGTGCGCGGGATTCTGCTGAAGGGGAATGGGTGGGCGGATTCGTGGCCCAGCGTGTGGCCGATGATGGTGTTCACCGCGGTGGTGATGGGTGTGGCTGTGGCGACTTACCGGAGAACTCTCGACTGAGGAGGGTGACTATGCAGCGATGGACGAATTGGATGAGCGGAGCGGTGGGGCTAGCCACGCTGATGACGGTTGCGGGCTGCACGGTGGGACCGCGGTATCGCGCACCGGCGCCGCCGACCGTGACCGCCTACACACCGCAACAGCCGCCGGCTGAAACGGCGAGCAGTCCGGGAGACGGCGGCACTGCGCAGCACTTCAATCCGACGGCGACGATTCCATCGGACTGGTGGACTGCTTTTCGGTCGCCTGAACTGAACGCGATGGTGGAGCAAGCGCTCAAGAACAGCCCGACGCTAGAGCAGGCGACAGCGCGGCTGAAGCAGGCGCAGGAAGAGGTGATCGCGCGGACGGGAGCGACGAAGTATCCGAGTGTGACTGGCAATGCATCAGTGACCGAGGAGCAGTTGAACCTGGCAGCGTTGGGAATTCCCTTCCCTAACCCGTCGCCGTTCACGCTGCTGAATGGATCGGTGGCGGTTTCGTATGCACTCGATGTGTTTGGAGCGAACCGGCGAGCGATTGAGGCGCTGAAAGCACAGCGGGATTACGAAGTATGGCAGAACGAGGGCGCGCGGCTGATGTTGGCGGGCAACGTGGTGGCGGCGGCGATCCGGCAGGAGCAGATTCGCCAGCAGATCGAAGTCACGAACAAATTGCTGGCGGTGGCGCAGAAGGAGTTGAAAATTGCAGAAGACCGCGAGCGAGCAGGCGGTGTCTCCGATTTCGATGTGCGCAGCCAGCGGACGCTGGTAGCACAGACCGAGGCGGCGATTCCGCCGCTCGAACTGCAACTGGACACGATCAACGACCAACTTGCGGTGCTGATGGGAGTGAGCCCGGCGGAGGCGCGCGTGCAGGCAATTTCGCTGGACATGCTGCATCTTCCAGAGGAGTTGCCACTGACGGTGCCATCAGAACTGGTGCGGCAGAGGCCAGACATTCGCGCGGCGGAGGCGTTGCTGCACGAGGCGAGCGCGAATGTGGGAGTGGCGGCGGCGAACGAGCTTCCGCAAATTGTGCTGACGGGAGGCGGAGGAGGCTTGGGCACGCGATTCAATTCGGGCGGCGATGTGTGGAATGTGGGCGCATCGCTGGCGGCGCCGATTTTTAACGGCGGCGCGCTGCAGGCGGAAAAGCGCAAAGCACAGGACGCGTATGACGGGGCGAAAAGCGCGTATCGCGGGACGGTGCTGGAAAGCTTTCGCCAAGTGGCGGATGCGCTTTATGCGACGGAGCGCGATGCGGAGACACTGAAGGCACGCAGTGAGGCAGCCGGGGAGGCGAATGGCGCGTACGGGATTGCGTCGAAGCGCTACGAGGCCGGCGGGATTAGCGAGATGAGCCTGCTGGACGCAGAGCGTCAGCAGCTGCAGACAGCGCTTGACCGCGAGAATGCGGCGGCAAGCCGGCTCACCGATTCCGCGACGCTGTTTGAGGCGTTGGGCGGAAGCGCGAAGGGCGGCATTTAGCTCTTAACTTTTAGCACGCGCTCCAGGTTCTCGCTTCTGGATCTGCTCGGAGTTAGGCGAACCAACTTATCGGCTCTGCGGGAAGGGCACTCGAATCCGAATTTCATTGCATTTCATGAATTGCACTTGCAATTCACCAGCGGACTCGATGAGAATTCGAGTATTCGGCGCCGGCCGATAATTTCCCCGGGGATACCGACAATCAGCACGGTAGTTGCGTGAGGAGTGGCTGCTCCATATGCGGGCGCCGGGGGCAGTTTGAGGCCGACAAGGAGCTAGCAATGGGTACATCCGGATGGCAGACGTGGAATAGCGGCCCTTTCAGCATCGAACGCAAACCTGGTAAATCGCAAGGCACAGTGATTCTGCGTTTCTGCGGACCGTTTACCGTGCGCGACGCATACAGTTCCCTGCCGCCGGGAGAGCTGAACAGATTGCTCGGATTGGATCCGGCTCCGGGCGAGGAACCGCCGAAGTTAAATATTCTGGACCTGAGCACTTGTCCTTTTATGGATTCCTCGGGCCTGGGAATCATCGCGACTCACTATATTCGCTGCCATAAACAAGGCTTGAGAATGATTGTCGCGGGATTGAGCCCAAAGGTGCGCGAAGTCTTCCGAATTACAAAGATGGATGCCGTGATACCGATTGCCGCCTCGATTGAGGAAGCAGAAAACAAATAAGGCACATCCCAAAAACCAAGTCGTTGGAATTTCGTCTTTGGCGCACCCTTGAGGGCTAGGGGAACGTGTGTGGTTTTCGACCCCAGATCTATGCCGAGGGCCCGCGCCGTTGCGCCGCTTCAGGTGCAAAGAACGATTCGACGTCCGAGATGGTGTTGGTGATGCGGTAGGGAGGCAGGGATTGAAGGAAGATCTGGCCGTAGCGCTGGCGAGTAATGCGGGGATCGAGGAGGACGAGGACGCCGCGGTCTTCAAGCGAGCGGATGAGGCGGCCGAAGCCCTGCTTGAGAGTGAGAACGGCTTCGGGGACCTGGTAGTCGAAGAAGGGGCGGCCGCCGGATTCCTCGATGGCGCGCATGCGAGCCTGGACGACGGGGTCGGAGGGAACAGCGAAGGGAAGGCGGTCGATGATTACACAGCTAAGCGCTTCGCCTTGGACGTCGACGCCTTGCCAAAAACTTGAAGTGCCGAAGAGGACAGAGTTTGGAGTGGAGCGGAACTCCTCAAGGAGAGCTTTGCGTGGGGCGGTGCCGTGGAGGAGAAGCGGGAAATCGAGGACCGGAAAAAGCAGGTCGTGAAGGGTGCGCATCTGGTTGTAGCTGGTGAAGAGGCAGAAGGCACGACCGCGCGTGATGCGGAGAACACGTTCGATGGTTGTGGCGGCCGAGGCGACGAATTCGGGGTCGCGCGGGTCGGGCATGGATGGCGGGAGATAAAGCAGTGCCTGCTTACCGTATTGGAAGTGAGAAGGGACAACGAGCTCGCGTGTGTCGGCAAGGCCGAGACGGCGGCGGAGATGCTCAAAGCCGCCCTGGACGGTGAGCGTGGCGGAGGTGAGGACGACAGTGGGGATCTGGTCGAAGACGAGATCTCGAAGAAGCTCGGAGACGTCAATGGGCGTTGCCTGAAGGAAGGTACTGCGAGCACCACTGCGGGCACCACTCCGTGGCGCGGGATTTTGGACAGCGGCTGCGCTGGGGGTAGCGCGCCGCTCAAGCCAGAAGACCATGTTGGAGGCTTTGGACTCGAGCATAAATTCGAGGTCGGCGCGGAGGGTGGCAGCGCGGTTTTTGAGGCCGGGAGCTTCATCGAGATCGGCGATGCGGTCGAGCTCGGATTCGATGAGAGAGAGCGTAGAGCGAACGGCAAGATAGAGGTCACCCGAGGATTCGAGGAATTCTTCGCGATTGGTGAAGGGATGGCGGCCATCGGCGGGCATGGGGAGGGCGGCGAAGAAGAGACGCGCGCGCTCGCGAAGCTGCTGGGTAAGTGCGGGAATCTGCGTGGCGGCGGAGTTGCCGCGGAGAAAAACGTCGGTATCGCGGGCAAGATCTTCGAAGCGCAGATTGGAGAGCGAGCGGCCGAAGTATTGCGAGGCGACCTCTTCAAGCTCGTGGGCCTCATCGAAGATGACGGCGGCGGATTCGGGGAGGATGCCGGCGTCGGGCGCATTGCCGGCCGCGAGGCGGACCGCCGTGTCTGCAAAGAAGAGATGGTGATTGACGATGATGAGGTCGGACTCGAGGGCGCGGCGGCGCATCTCGGTGATGAAGCAGCGCCGATAGTCGGGGCATGTTGAGCCGAGACAGGCGTCGGTGCGTGCGTCGAGCTTGTGCCAGAGGGCAGACGACTCGGGCAGGGCCGAAAGCTCGGCACGGTCGCCGGTTTCTGTGATGCGCTCCCACTCGGCGATCTGGCGGTACTCGCCGATTTCGTCGAGGCCCGACAATATGGGCTGGTCGCGGAGAGCGAAGAGCTTGCGGCGGCAGAGGTAGTTGGCGCGTCCCTTCATGTAGCAGACGCGGAGCTCACCGAGGAGAGTTTCGAGAAAAGGGACGTCGCGAAAGAAGAGCTGGTCCTGGAGAGCCTTGGTGCCGGTGGATATGATGACGCGCTGGCCCGTGCGGAGCGCGGGGAGAAGATAGGCGAGGGTTTTGCCGGTGCCCGTGCCAGCTTCGACAATGAGATGGCGCCGCTCGGAGAGGGCGCGCTCAACGGCTTTGGCCATTTCATACTGGCCGGGGCGGTATTCGAATGGAAGTGGAGAGCGAGCGAGGATTCCACCTGGGGAGAAGAACTCGTGGAGCGAGGGGAGTGCGCGAGTTGAGGCGTCGGAGGATGGCATGTGGGCGCTGCTTCCATCATAGGAGCAGGGACGTAGAGACGAGGGAGCAAGGGAGCGAGGGAGCAAGGGAGCGGAGTAAGGACGGGCGACTGCGTGCGCTGCGGATGAGCAACGCTGGGTTGACGCAATTATGGTTCAGTCAGGCGGATTCAGATGTGGTGGGATCGATGACGCGGCGAACCTGCACTACGCTGTTGGCTGGAAAGCCGCCCTGGCGCGCATGCTCGCGCACCATCTCCTCGTTGGGCGCGATGTAAATGCAGTAGATTTTGTTGTCGGTGACGTAGCTCTGCAACCACTGGATCTGAGGGCCGAGGTTGTTGAGCACTGAACAAGACTTTTGTGCAATGGCCTGGGCCTGCTCCGCTGACGCGGAACCGATCCCGGGGATTTCGCGCTCGATGACGAACTTTGGCATGGATCGACCTTTCTGCGGCTTGTGGAGATGGCATAGTGTAACCGAACAATGGACAGGCTGGCGAAGGTTTTGCACAGGAGCGACGGGGCAAGAAGGGCCGCGACCGGTGCTCTGGCGTGAAAAAGCACTCATCGTCAGATGAGTTGTGGGACACCGTGTTGTCAGAGGAATCGCGAGGCGCGCTCTCGAAAGTCCAACCGGACAGTACACTGATGAAGCAGCGTGTGTTTGAATGATCCGCTGCTGGAGACAAGTCTTGCCGACATATCGCAGATCGGTTGTGCCGGCGAAAGCCGGAGCCGCGAAGCTGCCCTTGGTGGCTATCGTGGGACGACCCAACGTGGGCAAGAGCACGCTGTTCAACCGGCTCACGAGAAGCCGGCGGTCGATTGTGGGCGACGAGCCGGGGATCACACGCGACCGCATCTACGGCGAGTACGAGTGGGCGGGGCGGCAGTACCGGCTGGTGGATACAGGCGGAATTGTGCCCGACGATCCGGAACTGATGGCTGTAGATATTTTTGCGCAGGCGCAGGTGGCGCTGAAAGAGGCGGATGCGCTGGTGATGGTAGTGGACGCGCGGACGGAACTGGCGCGGCCGGATTACGACTTGGCGCAACTGTTGAAACGCGGCGGAAAACCGCTGTTTCTCGTAGTGAACAAAGTCGAGACAGAAGGGCTGGCGGCGGAGGCGGAGAACTTTCGCAAACTGGGGATCAGCAATGTGTTTGCGGCGAGTTCGGAGCATGGACAGGGGATTGGCGATCTGCTGGACGCGATTGCGGATGCAATTCCAGACAGAGAGCAAGAGAGCAAGGGAGCGGGAGAGCCAGTCAGCGAGTCGGCAAGTCCGCGAGACAGCATTACACCACAGAATGCGGAAATCGAAGAGACAGACGAGAAGCGGATCAGGACACACGGAGAGTTTGAGCAGCGCGAGACGTCGGTGGCAATCATCGGGCGGCCGAATGTGGGCAAGAGCACGCTGCTGAATGCACTGACGGGGACGACGAGATCGATTGTATCGCCGATTGCGGGGACGACGCGTGACGCGGTGGACGAAGTGGTGGAGTTCGAGGGACAGACGCTGCGATTCGTAGATACCGCAGGGATCCGGCGCAAAGGCAAGACGAAATTGATGGCGGAGAAGATGAGCGTGGTGATGGCGCGACGGCACCTGGAAGCAGCGGACGTGGCGCTGGTGTTGATCGACGCGACGGAGGGCGTGACGGCGAGCGACGCGACGATTGGAGGCTATGCGCACGAGAGCGGGCGCAGCGTGATCATCGTCGTGAACAAGTGGGACCTGGTGACCACGGCGCGAACCGACGGGAAAAAGCCTGCGGATCGGGATATTTTTGAAAAGCAAGTGCGCGGGGCGCTGAAGTATCTGGATTATGCGCCGGTAATTTTTTTGTCGGCGCTGGAAGCGATTGGACGGGAGAGGAAGGGCATGACGCGCGTGCTGCGCGAGGTGGTGACGGTGGCCAAGGAGCGGCGCAAGCGCGTTTCGACGGGCGCGATGAATAGATTTCTCGAAAAGATCGACTTTCAGCGGGCACCGGTGCCGATGGCGAAAAGAATCAGGATCTTTTATATGACGCAGGCGGCAGTGGCTCCGCCGACGTTTGTGCTTTTTACGGATCGCCAAGTGAAGCTGCACTTTGCGTTTGAACGATTCCTGGAGAACCAGATTCGCGAGGCGTTCGGGTTCAAAGGGACGCCGGTGTGGTTCAAGGTGAAGGCGCGGAAGGGAGCAGGGACTAGGGACTAGGGAAATGAGCATAGCGAGTGGAGGGGCTGCGCGGTGCGCGGCTCTTTTCATTTGGCGAAGAGTCGGCCGCGGCTCTTGAGCGATTTTATCGCTGGACGGCGGCAGGCGGAGATGATGACAAGCCGTTGTCGGCATCGCCGAGCGTACGAACGTGGACGCTGGCTTCGGTTTCGGGGACGGTGCCGTCGTTGGCCTGAACCCTCGTGGGCTGGCCTTGCATGAGGATGCGCTGCGTGACCTTGCCGCGAGCAGGGACAATGACGCGCTGGGTAACAGAGGTTTGAGGGTTGCTGACGGTGACAGGAATTTCGGCGGCTGCGTAGCCGGAGTTCGAGAGGTTGACCGCGACGAGCCAATTGTCGCCCTCGGTGTGCGAGGGAAAGACGCTGTCGATGGCGATGTCAGGGAGGCCCTTGTCGGCATTGACCCAATCGGAGAAGAACCAGGAAAGATCGCGGCGAGTGTCGGGATTCGGCCCAAGCGACGAAGACTCACCGCTGTTGGCTGCGGCCTGCTCAATGAGCTTTTCGAAATATTCGAAGTGGGCGTTCAGGCCGAGGCCGCGAGCGGCATCATCCGCGGGCGAGTAGGCGCGGAGAGCGGCAGAGAGAGCGGGATCGCCGGTGAGGTCGCGGAGCATCCAGAAAATGTAGGTCGCCTTGGTGCGGTAATAGACGGGCGAGATGGCCTGGGCGAGGGGCTGGCCAGGGCCCTCGCCGGGGCTGGCGGGCTCGGCAAGCGCGAGAGCAGTGCGGCTGGACTCGAGCGATTCGAGGGCCTTCTTGCGGCCTTGCTGTTTTTCGAGCCAGAGAGTTCCCATGAAGTGGGCGACGCCCTCCGATAGCCAGGCGCGCGGAGAGGCCATCCAGGCGTGCGTGAGGGCGTGAGCGAATACCTCGTCGAGCTCGTCTTGCGTGGCCTGTTGGATGGCGGTGACGAGGAGCGAACCGGTTTCGAAGGACGCGTCGTCTGGATCGGGCAGATCGAGAATCGTGAGTTGAGAACGCGGCGAAGGCCCAAGCCAGCCTTGCAGAAATGGTGTGACGAAGGCAGCGGCAGAGGCCCAGCTTTCAACCGCGGAGTCGTCATCGGGGACGGTGTAGAGCGTGGTGTTGGTGGCCTGGTGAGCCTTGCGGACAGCGAGAAAAAGGCTGGGAGCTTCAAAGCCGAATGCCGGCTCGTCGAGGCTGGCGGTGGCGATGCCTGCGACTTGCTCGCCCGCGGTGGGGGGCTCAGTGAGGGTGAGCGGGACGAGATGGCCGTTGATGAGGGCGACAGTCGGAGCCTGGCCGCGGGGGAATTCATCCGTCAACGTGAGGCGGAAGCGCGCGGCGGCCATGCGGAGCTTGTGCTCGCCCATTTCATCGAAGACGCGTGCACCGTCGCCGAGGATAACGGGAACGCTGGAGACGGGATACCAGACGACATTGCCGAAACCGCGCAGGCCGGTGAAATCGACAGCGATGGAGTCCCAGTCGGTGTGGAGAGCCGCGTCAGTAGGCGTGCCGATGGTGATGAGGCGCTGAGCGGATTGCGGAATGGTACCGGAGTACGTGACGTCGAACTCGAGGGTTGCGCCAGCAGCGAGCGGAGTGGGGAGTGCGATGGCCGCTTCATGAAGCTGACCGGTGTGATCGACGTCTGAGTTGAGGGTCGCAACGGTGAACGCGACATCGTGACCGGCGAGGCGAATGGTTTCCCAGTCGAGCGAAGAAGAGATTTGCAGAGGGATGTGAGCGAGCTGTGAATGGCCGTCGTTGCGCACAGTGAGAAGAGCGCGGACGGCGATTTGCTGCGCGACGGGGCGGAGATGCACGTCGGTGTCGAAAGCCGTGAAGGTGAGAGCTTCGCGTTCGGCGTCGGTGGCTACGGGAGACGTGACGGGCTGGCCACCAACTTTTGCCGGGGGGCCGGCGGTTGATGTGGTCTGGCCATTGTCGTCGACGGAGCGGGAGAAGATGACCTGGCCGTGGGACTGCTGATCGGATGTAGTGGGGGATGCGGGCGAGGGCGCGGTCGGGTTGGTTTGGGAGAGCGCGGGAAGTGCGGCGAGAAAGATGGTGACGGAAAGACGGTGGGCGGCGCCGATTGAGGCGAACTTCATGAGCCGAGGCCTTTCTGCTTCTTTGGCTGGACGCCACTGCCACTGCGTGGGGCGGGCTCTCGGACGAGTGCATTGGCCGCAGATGAAATGCGGCGCTGGCGAGCGGCTTCATAGAGGACGACGGCTCCCGCTGCCGAGACGTTGAGGGAGCTGACGGCACCGGCCATGGGAATCGAGAGGAGATGGTCGCAGGTGCGGCGCACGAGATCGTGGAGACCGGCGCCTTCGCTGCCAAGGACGACGACGAGATCGCCGGTGAAATCGAACTGGTCGTATGGGGTGGTGCCGCGTTCGTCGAGACCAACGATCCAGAGATTGCGGCGCTTGAGCTCTTCGAGTGAGCGAACGAGGTTGACGACGCGAGCGATGCGGAGATGCTCGGCGGCTCCGGCGCTGGCTTTGACGGCGGCGGAACTCAGAGGAGCAGCGCGGCGCTCGGTGAGGAGAACGCCGTCGACACCGGCGCCGTCTGCGACGCGAAGAAGAGCGCCGAGGTTCTGCGGGTCTTCAACGCCGTCGAGCGCGAGTAGGAGCCGAGCGGAGGATTTGGCGGCGGGATCGGGCGTGAAGAGATCTTCGAGGGTGAGAGATTCCTGTGGGCGAACGAACGCGACGACGCCCTGGTGGCTCGGGGTCTTCGTGGTGAGCGTGAGATGCTCGCGCGATTCCTCAAGGACGCGGATCCCGGCTTCGCGGCACTGAGTGATAAGGCGATTGAGGCGGTCATCGTGGCGTTCGCGGGCGACGAGAACATGATCGAAGCGGCGGCGGCCGGCCTTGAGAGCTTCAGACACCGGATGCAGGCCGTAGAGAACTTCCATGGAATTAGTTTAGTGCGCGAGACGCCGCGGGCGCCGATTGGTGATGCGGCGCCCGGATGAATGCGGATTCGATTTTCGATCGCAAATGATCGGCTAGACTGATGCGCCAGTTGACGATTCTTGCGGGACAACAGGCGGGGCGGTGACGGCACTGCGATGTTTGGAGTCGACCTGCAGCGTGAGGATCTGCTGCTTTCTGTCGCGCAGGATGGTGACCTGGACCGGCTTGCCGCGGTTGGAGCGCAGATCGCGGTCCCAGTCGGCGGAGGTGTTGATGGAATCCGTGCCGACCTTGATGATCACGTCGAAGGCCTTGAATCCGGCGGCTGCGGCTTCGCTCTTGCGCGCCACCTGCTTGACCATGAGGCCGCCCGGGACGCCGAGGTAGTCGGCCATCTGCGAAGTGAGCGGTTCAACCAGTGCGCCAACGTTGAGAGTACTGGTGAAGAGGGAAATGTGGAAACCGCTGGAGACGGGCACGTCAGAGCCGGTGATGCCCATGGCCGGTGGCGCGGGGGGCGCGATGCCATCGACACCCATGTTGAGCCGGGCCCAGATGTCGTGTTCCATGGCTTTACGGTCGACCAGCTGCACGGCCATGGTTTGAACGTTGCCGTCGCGGCTGATCTCGAGGCTGATTTTGCTGCCGGGCGGAATATCGCGGAGCATGCGGCGGAGCGCATCGGCGTTGTCGACATTCTGGCCATTGATGGCGACGACAACATCGTTGACCTTGAGCCCGATCTGGCCGGCGGGTGCGTCGTGATCAATGAGAGTGATGACGGCGCCGTGCACGTCTTTGAGTTTGAGGGCCTGGACCTTGTCGGCATCGACGTCGGAGACATCAACGCCGAGGTAGCCGGGAACGCTGGCGTGGGCGAGGAGCGGGTTGGTGTCCTCAAGGAATGGTGCGATTTCTCCCGCCTGGGCATGCATGGCGCACGGCACAAAGAGCAGACAGGCAGCAACGGCGGCGAGCCCGGCGGAAGCAAGGATTAGATACGAATGACGGAACGGCCTCAAAAGGTGCTTCATTTTCGATTTCTCCCAACGTTTCATCGTCCGGTCCGCACTCATCAAGACGGTGCAGTGGCCGGAAGGGTTAGCGAATTCAAACGATCATTGACATGTTTACCCGTGGTTGTGGCACGGTCGCTACTGCGTTTCCGGAACCCGGCTCAAAACCTGCCGGGAAACATACCTGATCTGAGGACTCTGGTCGGAATTGGAAACTGAATAGAGAACCTGTTGAACGCTGGTATCGGCGTCAACGGGCTCCAACAAAGCGATCGCGGCGGTCCTGATTGCCGGGTCGCTGTCGTTCAAAACTGCTTCAAGGACGGCATCGCGAACGCGAACGTCGTCGGCAACATATGGCTCCAGTCCCTCGAGGGCCTTCTGGCGCACCTTGGGGCTGCGGTCGTTGCGAAGGGAGTACACGAGCGCATCGCGGATGCCGGATGGCTGGCAACTGTGGCCGGCACGGCACTCGGCGGCAAGCAGGGCGATCGAGTCATCGCGTACACCCGGAGAGGCGGAATCCTCAGAGGCCAGCATGAGCAACTGGCGGATACCGGGGTCGTCGAGCGAGCCCTCAATCTGACGCGGAACAACCTGGTTGTAGCTGACGTCGACGATTTCGCTGTTGGGATGACGCACGATGGCGGAGATTCCGGCCACATTGGCCAGAGAAAACGCGGCTGCAGCGGGCAACACCTGATTTCCAGCGGGCGAACCGGCTTGGGCAACGGTTACGGCGTGTGCCGCACGATTTTGCGCGTATTCGAAGCCGCCGAGGGTTCCGGCGCCGGCGCCAGCAACGAGCAGAAGCACCGCCGCGACGGGCGCAGACTGCAGGTTGGCAAAATTGTTCACGATGCGCTGGCCGAGAACCTCATACCAGCGCCTGGGCGGAAGCGTGTCGAGGGCATCGTCGAGGCGCAGGTGAGCACGGGCAACGAGATTCGGATCAGGCTCGACGACTGGATGCGCATCGGCGAGGACTCTAAGCGCCAGGATCTGCTCGCGTTCTTTTTGGCACTCCGGGCAAGCGATTATGTGCCGCTCAAGCTGGTGGACCTGATCGTCAGGCAGCTCTCCATACGCAGCCGCGACAATGTGTTCGTGTGCAAATTCACAATTCATGGTTACGTCCTTCAAGCCTCTAAAAGCAGCTATTAGCTCTTCGCCATTAGCTGTCAACTCGCCGTACAGTGGCCGAGCTTGTCGTTTCTTCTCACGGCTCATCGCGTTGAATGGATGAGTCTCGTATTTCTCTCCCGAAAAATCGAGCCGGGAGCAAATGGCGAACAACTACCTCAACTCCGCCAGTTGTGCACGCAACTTTTTGGTTGCGCGGAAGAGGGTGTTCTTGGCGGTCTCTTCCGTGGTGTTCAGCATTTCGCCGATGGTGCGCAGGCGAAGGCCCTGGTAGTGCTTCAGCTCAAAAACCATGCGCTCGCGCGGGGTGAGCTTGCCCAGCGCCGTTTGGATTTTTGCGCCCAGCATCTTGCGGTCGAGCTCGCGGGCGGGGTTGGAAAACGACCGGTTGTCGGAGACGGACGCCAGAATGTCGATCTCGTCCCCGGTGCGATCGACAACGACTGCATGGTCCTCGCGCCGGGTCTTACGGCGGCGCAACTGGTCCAAACAGAGGTTGGTGACGATGCGGTAGATCCAGGTGTAAAAAGAGCACTCAAAGCGGAAATTACCAATGTACCGATAGGCCTTGAGGAATGCGTCCTGGTAGATGTCTTCGGCGTCCTGCTCGGAACCGGTCAGATGGAGGGCCAGCCGCAGGACCTGGTGCTCATACTGGCGAACCAAGGTGTCGAAGGCAACGCGGGAACCGGCCTGGGCCTCGCGGATGAGGTCCATCTCAAGAGCGCGGCTTTGCGCGCGCCCGGTGGCATCGTCCTGGCCAGGATTCTGGCGCCTTGCTCCGCCCATTGCTCTGGAAGCCACGTCTGGAGAGGATTGTACCCTCCCACAGCCCGGCCAAGCCAAAGTGTCAGCTGCCTGGGCCAGACTCATCGTCGGGGTCATGGAAACGCCAATCGCGTCCGTAGCCATCGCTTCTCCGCTTGCGGAAGATGCAGCCTTTGCTGATTGGGTAGACGAAGGAAGGCGGTAATTGGAAGCAGAAAGACAGGGAATAGGGAGTGGCCAATAGGGAGTAGAAGGGCCGTGGGGCGTGAATCGTGAACCGTGCACGGTGAACGGCGGGCCTTGGGGACGGTTCGGCCGGTAGACTTAAGAGCGATGAGCGGAAACCTGTTTGAGCATGAGGCAGCCAGAGACGGAAGCGCCGGCGGGTGGTTCACGGCGCACTGTGACGGCGGGTCGCGGGGCAATCCGGGGCCGGCGGGGTATGGGGCGGTGGTCGAGGACCCGGAGGGCAAGGTTTCGGCGAAACTGAGCGAATACCTCGGTCGGCAAACCAATAATTACGCCGAATACAAGGGGTTGCTTGCGGTGCTGGAATGGGCATTGGCGAATGGGGCGAGGCGGTTGCGGGTGGTTTCCGATTCCGAGCTGATGGTGCGGCAGATGAAGGGCCGGTACAAGGTGAAGAGCCCGGGGCTAAGGCCACTTTGGGAAGAAGCGCAACGTCTGGCGCTCAGGCTCGAAGGGTTTGAGATGCGGCATACTCTGCGCGGCGGGAACAAAGAAGCGGACCGGCTGGCGAATGAGGCCATGGATAGGGGACAGGGACCGGGGACTAGCGACAAGGGTCGGTCGTCAAATTGAGAATTTGGGTGCTGGATGCAAGGTCCTCTGGCGCAAGCGGTGGCTCTGACCTGTTACGGGAATTCGGCAATTCACGGTCAGCAAATCCCACAGTTCTTTCCGAGTCACTCAACCTGTCAGTTTTGCGAATTTGCGAAGTTTATCGCCGGTGGAAAGTCAGTCGACGGCTAGCGACAAAGCCTTACGATCGCGGAAACGCCCGATCAATGGATTCAAGGTCTGCCAAAGCGCGGCATCGCGGGTTTACGGCTTCGCCAGAAAGCGCGAAATGATCCGAAAATCTCAGACAGAAACTCCTCCGGTTTCGTTGGCGGCGGAAGATTGTGGAGGATCGAGGGAATTCGGGGAAATGGCACCAGCGAATTCTGGCTGGATAGGTGGGAGGTCGGTGATAGAGACTCGCCTGATCGCCGGATTTGGAGGGTCACTTATGGGCTTTGCGAGGTTTCCGCGACCGAGCCATTCGCCGCTCGACCGCTCAATGAAATAAGCACCGATCTTCAAACTTCGCTAGCGGAGATCAGGGCCTTCTCGGAAGCGCAGAATTGCGGGGGATTTACTCGATGCTTTGACGATGGGTTGAGGGCGCTGGCCGACCCGATGGCAGATGTCGGTTATCACAAGGCTCTTTTTCCCGATGGGAGCTTGAGCGACCTAGCTGCGTCCATGCTGAAGGCGGCGCAGGCCGCTTGGGTTTTCGGCGGCATGGGTTCGTGGAATGATATGGGATTCGACGGTGACGTTCAAATGGAATACGGACGTCTTTCAGATAGTCTCTTCAATCTTCTGAACGAGGCAATCGAGGCTGCAGCAACAAGTTCGATTTCGCCTAAAAACCAATAACTCTCTGCCCCTTTTTTCAGCTCGTGCGGCCGAGGTCGTTGCGCCAGGTGTGGCCGGAGTGTTCGAGCAGGTGGTCAGAGCACTCGGGGCCCCAGGAGCCAGCAAAGTAGTTGGGAAATACCTGCGGTTTTTTGGCGGCCCATGCCTGCAGGATGGGCGTGTAGAGAGCCCAGTTGGTTTCGACGCCGTCGCGATGGGCGAAAAGGGTCTGGTCGCCGAGCATTGCGTCGAGGAGCAGGCGCTCATAGCCGTTGGCGCTGGACTTGCCGAAGGCGGACTCATAATCGAAATCCATATTGACGGGGCAGACGGCCATTTCAGTGCTGGTAGGGACCTTGGCGCCGAAGCGCAGAGCGATGCCTTCATCGGGCTGAATGCGGATGGTGAGCAGGTTCGGCAGAATCTCGCTGCAGGGACCGGAAGTGGCCATGCGGTTGAAGATGAGCAGGGGCGGCTGCTTGAACTGGATGCTGATCTCGGTGGCGCGCTTCTTCATGCGCTTGCCGGCGCGGAGAAAGAAAGGCACGCCGGCCCAGCGCCAATTCTCAATGGTGAGGCGGAGGGCGGCGTAGGTCTCTGTGCCGGAATCAGGGTTGACGCGGTCTTCATCACGGTAGCCAACGACGTGCTCGCCCTCAACGATGCCCGGACCGTACTGTCCGCGGACGGTATTGAGGATGGGGATGGCGGGGATGGCCTGCCAGACTTTGAGTTTTTCGCGGCGCACGCTTTCAGCTTCGAAGCTCGAGGGCGGCTCGAGGGCGACGAGAGCAAGCAGCTCCATCATGTGGTTCTGTACAACGTCGCGCAATGCGCCAGCCTTCTCGTAGAAGGGTCCGCGGCCTTCGACACCGAGGGTTTCAGCCACGGTGATCTGGACGTGGTCAATGTAGTTGCGTTTCCAGATCGGCTCAAAGATGCCGTTGGCGAAGCGGAAGATAAGGAGGTTCTGGACCGTCTCCTTGCCAAGGTAGTGATCGATGCGGAAGACCTGGCTCTCGTGGAAGACCGCATTCACCTGATGATTTAACTCGCGGGCGGAGTCCAGATCGTGGCCGAATGGTTTCTCGATGACGACGGCGACGCGGCCTTTCTCGGGCTGCGCCATATTCTGCGCGCCGAGATTCTCGATGATGCCGGTGAAGAACTCTGGAGCCGTGGCGAGATAGAAGAGGCGATCGGGGCCGATTCCCTTCTCTGTCGCGATGCGGTCGAGCTCGGTTTTGAGAATGGCGTAGTGAGAGGGATCGTCGAAGTTGAGAGGAAAGTAGCTGATTTTGGAGACGAAGCCGTCGAGCTTGGGATCGGCGGCGTCGACGCCTCCAAATTCGATGATGCCGGAGCGCATGTCTGCGGCGAATTCGTCTCCGAGCGGTCGGCGCGCGACACCGACGATGGCGAACTTTTGAGGCAGAAGATTGCTCTGCCAGAGATGAAAGAGCGCAGGCAGGAGCTTGCGTTTGGTGAGGTCGCCGGAGGCGCCAAAAATAACCAGGATCCCTGGGTCGGGAATCCGCTCAGCGCCTTTGGGGAGTTGAGAGAGATCCTGGGGGCGCACTGTCATTTGCATAGTGGCCATGGGCGAAAAACCTCCGGCGTGGGAAGGCAGTCATTAGCTCTTAGCCATTAGCTTTCAGTTCATCGTGCGGGAACTGGGTTACGTCGGCTCAGCACGGAAAAGCTGGAAGCTAATGGCTCAGGGCGAGAAGCTGGATTTACTTCTTGGCTTTGGCGAAGCGCTTGTTGACTTCAGCCCAGTTGACAACATTCCACCAGGCAGCGAGGTAATCGGGGCGGCGGTTCTGGTACTTGAGATAGTACGCATGCTCCCAGACGTCGTTGCCGAGGATGGGATAAAGACCCTGCGACAGTGGCGAGTCCTGGTTGGCGCTGGTGATGACCTTGAGCTTGCCGCCGGTGAAGACGAGCCAACCCCAACCGGAGCCGAACTGTTTGGCCGTAGTCTCATTGAAGGTCTTCTTGAAAGCCTCGAAATCGCCGAAGTCGACGGAGATCTGTTTGGCGATATCGCCGGAGGGGCTGCCGCCGATGCCGGCCGAGTTGGCCGGACCCATGATGGTCCAGAACATCGAGTGGTTGGAGTGGCCTCCGCCATTGTTGCGCACAACACCGCGAATTTCTTCCGGGACGGCATTGAGATCGCTAATCAGGTCGTCGACGGACTTGGCGGCGAGCGTGGGGTGATTGGCCAGGGCGTTATTCACATTGGTGATGTAGGTCTGGTGGTGCTTGTGGTGGTGGAGCTTCATCGTTTCGATGTCAATGAAAGGCTCAAGCGCCGAGTACTCGTAGGTAAGCGGTGGTAACTCGTATGCCATTGGGGAAATTCTCCTTCGTTCGGATTGTACTTTGTGGGTGTGGCCCGGATGAATTGAGTGTTGATTAAATTCAGCGGCCGGGCGGGAAATGCCTTCTAACAGGATGGATGCGGGAACCGGCGATCGGGGTGCGGGAAAGTTCACAGAGTGAGATGCGAGGTGAGAAATCGAAGGGTTTGACCCCCGGGCGCCGAACACGCCCTAATCAGGAGGCGGGTAGAAGGGCAGCTTGTCGTTCTTCGCGTTGGCGCGGCGGACGGTCGCGTCGCCAAAGAGCAGTGCCGGGGCGACGACCGTGGTGGGCGGGTCACCGAAAAAATTTGCAACCCACAGGTCATTGCCAGCGGCTTCAATGCTGGAGCGCATAGCGCGCTGGTCAACGTCGTCGAGGACTGCGCCGCGCACCAGCTCGCGCTTGCCATCCAGGCTAAGGCGATAGAGCAGGCGGGGCGTGAGGCCGCCGCCCAAAGTCTGGACGAAATAAACAGACTGAAGTCCACGATCCTTCGCCATTTCCAGGAGTTTTTGATTGAGATCGGCGGTGGAAAGACCGTTCTCGGCAGAAATTTTGAGGACGCCGATCATAGGACGCGGAGGACCGGTGATGCCGGCGCGGCCGTGGCCGTTGGACTGCGGAAAGTCGCGGACAGGCTGGCGGCCGATGAGGTAATTGTCGAGGCGACCGGCGTCGACGAGCTTGACAGCCTGGGCGGGAACACCCTCATCGTCGACGTCGTAGGCACCGAGGAGACCTTTGCCGTCGAAGGTCCTTAGGTTGGGATCGTCGACGACATTTATGAAGTCGGGCAGGACGCGCGCGTGATAGCTGGACGCGAAGGGTCCGTTGGTACGCGCCTCAGTGCCGAGAGCGGGGCGTGTGGCGGTGACTGCGGAGCCGAGGAGCGAGCGGAGCACATCCGCTGCTGCATCCGCCGAGAAGAGCAGCGGACCGTGGTACTCCTCTTCGACAAGAGGCGCTTTGCGGAGCTCGGCGAGCGAGGCAAGTTCGTCGACGGCGTGCTGGTTGAATGTGGCCTCGGAGTCGAGGTCGGAGAGCGAAGTTCCGGAGGAACCATAGGAGCGGTCGAGGCGCATGCCGGCGGGAGCCTGCGTGCCGGCGGCGAAGGTCTCTTGCAATTCGACAGAGGACTTGCGGACGATGGTTCCTTCACTGTTGACAATCCAGGTTGTTGTTGCACGGGCTCGAAAACTTGCGGAGGAATATTGAATGTCGCGCTGACCTGCATTGACGGAAGAATCCGTGCGGTAGAGGCCACTGACGCGAGCGACTCGATCTGCCCAGGAATTCTCGTCGACGTGGAGTGCGAGGGGATCGGCGAGAGAAATGATGGGCTTCTCCTGGCTGAAGTCGTCAGCCTGCGGAGGAGTCTGAACCTGCTTCAGCTCGGCTTGTTTTTGTGCGTAAGCCGAGAGCGCGCTTTTGTAGGCCTGATCGGTGCCGGTCCATAAAGTGGAGCGGAGAGCGATGGGATCGTCGTCGAGCACGGCAATTTCGAGAGAACCATCGCCGCGAGCGCCGGAGCTGTCGGTCTTATAGTCGCCGACGCGCACCGTGATGCGCGCAACGCGCTGGCGGGCGTGGTCAGAGCCTTCACTCGAGCCGAACTCGGCGGTGGTCTGGAAGTCGTCGACTTCTTCAATGCGGTACTGGATGAAGAAGGGTTTGGCGAAGCCCTGCAACTGGAGCTGGCTCATGCTGCGGTCAAGCTCGGTGAGCATGGCTTTGAGGACAGGATCGTTTTCGGCGTCGGCGCGGGTGGGTTCCGAGGCGTGAAGATACGGAGCGACGAGACCGGCAATTAAAAGGGCTGCGGCGATGGGGCGGCGCGGGTTCATTGTGCCCCCTTGGTTGCGGGCGTTTGAGAGTCCGCGCCAGGGATGGGAAGTATCGGCGGCCGCGCAGTGCCTTGCGGCTGGCGCTGCGTCTCGATGGCACTCAAGAGCATGGCGGGGGCAACGGCGCTGACGGGGATGGTGCCCGATTCCGCTCCGCATTCGCCGTTGAAGACTTCGCTCTTGTCGCCGGTGGCGATGATGCTCTTCATAGCGGCGAGCGGTGTGCCGACGATGCTGACGCCGCGGACCAGCTCGTCGGGGCGTCCATCGACGTAGACGCGCCAGACGACGAGCGGAATGACCTGAAAGGCCTGCGGCGAGGAGCGCTGCGTGACCGCGAAGCCCGAGGAGATATCTTCAAAATAGAGACCGTAGGGCTTGCCCTGCTTCTTGGCTTCGCCAATCAATTCCTTGCGCAAATCGGAGTCGGAGACACTCTTGGTGGAGGTGACGATCAGGTTGCCCTGGCGTCCGGTGGGCACGTGGCCTTCTTCAGCGCGGCCGTGACCGTTGGAGGCGCCGAAACTGGCAATCGGCAGGCGCGACATGAGAAAGGTTTTGAGAACGCCATCCTGAATGAGGTCGACGCGCTCGGCCTTCTGTCCTTCGTCGTCAAACTGGTAGCTACCGCTGAGCCATATGCTGCCGAATTCGTTCACCGTGGGATCGTCGACGACGGAAAGGAAATCGGGAAGGATCGGCTTGCCGACGTCCTTGGTGAAAGTCTGGCCTTCCTCGTCGCCGCGCTGACGCTGGCCCTCGAGGCGGTGGCCGAGGACTTCGTGGAAGAAAACAGCGGCGGCGCGGCCGGAAAGAATGGCGGGGCCGTCAAATGGTTCGGTAACCGGAGCCTTGCGCAGCGCTTCAAGACTCTTGCCGAGATTGCGCATGGCGGACGCGAGATCGGCCTGAGTGGGAAGGCCGTCGACGGTTGGAGCTTCGAAGGTCTGCTCGCGAAAGAGGTCCATTCCATCATCGGCGCGGGTAACGGCGACGGCTACGATTCGCGCCTGCAGGTGGGGCGCAGCGATCTCGGACCCCTCTGAAGAGGCGAAGTAGTCGGTCTCATTCTTTACCGTCAGAAAAACCATATTCTCGTACACGTCGGGGTAGTCGCGGAAGATACGGGACAGTTCCCTCACCCGCTGCTCCCATGCGGCGCGGTCAACGACGATGGGCGGAGCGATGGCGCCGATATGCTTTTGCGGCGCCTGCTGGCTAAAGTCAGGCGACGTATCTTCTTCCTTGGCGCGGACCTCAGCTTCAGTCTGGACGCGAAGGTAGTTGTCGAGAGCGGTGCCGTAGCCGGTGTTAGTGGCCAGCCAAAGGGAACGCGCGAGGGCCTCGCGGTCGTCGCCAAGCGGGAGTTGCTGGCTATTGACGGCCGAACCGCGATGCGTGCCGTGCGTATTGTCGAGTTTGGGATCGCCAACACGGACCTGAACATCGACCGTGCGCGTACGACCCGCCGAGCTTTCGGCAAGCGCGCCGTACATCGCGCGAATGGAGACGAAGTTCGTGTCGCGCACGGTGTAACTAAGGAAGTAGGGCGGCAGCGGCTTTTCGGCGGTGGCCGGGGGCTGAGAGGTGTCCGCTCCGGCGGACGCCAAGGATGGGGCAACCGGGACTTTGCCCAGCGAAGTGTATGCGCGATGGAGCTCGGCCGTCATGACGTCAAGGACCACGGGGACCGGTTGCTGGGCGCGGGCGATGGGCAGTAGGACGAGCAGCGAAAGGGCGGTTGCTGCCGGCGCGCGTTGGAGGAGAGCAATGATCAGGCGCAGCGTTGGACCTTTAGAATAATGGGGCGTGAGAGCTCGGGGTTTTGGCGAAAGCATCGGTTTGTTCGATTCTCGCAGACTTGGCTGACCAAGGGAGGAGGGGAATGAGATTTAGACGTTCTATGCGGGGGGCGGTCTGCACGGCCGCGTTGCTGGCGGGAATCATGCCGCAGCTTCGCGCGCAGAGCGGAGCGAGTCAGACGGCGCAGCCTCCCGTGGCTGCGGGCTCGCAGTCGACGTCGAGCACGCAGCAGGCGTATACGCTGCCGCCAGACAAGCTGGAGAAGGCAATTCAACTCAGCCGCATCCGGAACATCCTGAGCATTACCGGGTCGGTATGGGGTCTTGTTTTTCTGTGGCTGACGCTGGCGACGCGGACTTGGGCAGGGTTGGAAAGATGGGCCGAGAAAATTTCAGGCAGGCGATGGATTCAGGGAGCAGTTTTCTTCGCGGTGTACTTGATCATCGCGACCCTGGCCGGGCTGCCGCTGGACTGGATCGGCGAGCACTATGAGCGCAATTACGGAATCAGCGTGCAGGGTTGGGGCGGCTGGATCGGCGATGAGGGAAAGTTGCTGGGGTTAACGCTCGCGGTCGGCGTGCCGTTGATGCTGCTGTTCAATTGGATTGTGCGGCGGTGGCCACGGCGCTACTGGCTCGGCGCATGGGCGGTCACTCTACCCATTCTGGCGTTTCTTACTTTTATTGAGCCGCTGGTTGTGCCACTTTTCTTCAAGCAGGAGCCGCTCGAAAAGAACCACGCTGCGCTGGTGGCGAATCTCGAGAAAGTTGTGGCGCGGACGGGGATCAATATTCCGCCGGATCGCATGTATCTGTTGAAAGCCAGCGCGAAGTTTACGGGGATGAACGCATTCGTGGCGGGAATGGGCCCGACGAAGCGGTACGTGATGTGGGATACGGCGACAGATCAGTTGCCGGACGATGAAATCCTGTTCATCTTCGGGCACGAGAGCGGGCATTACGTGCTCAACCACATTCCGAAGGGATTTGCATTGTCGGCCGTGGGGCTGTTTTTTGTCTACTGGGCTTGCGCGGGATTTGCGGCGTGGATGGTGTGGCGGTTTGGGGGTCGCTGGGGGACGAATGAGCTATCGTCGCGCGCAGGATTTGTCGTTCTGCTGTTCGCGATTTCGATTGCGAGTTTTCTTTTGGAGCCGGCGAGCAATGCCGTGAGCCGCCATTTTGAGCACCAGGCGGATGTGTATGGGCAAGAGGCCATCCATGGGATCGTGCCAAATCCGCAAAAGACGGCGGTCACCGCGTTCAACGCGCTGGGCCGGTCGTGGCTGGACGATCCGAATCCTAATCCGTTCATCGAATTCTGGCTCTACGACCATCCCAGCACGCAACACCGCGCCAACTTCGCGCTGCACTACGATCCTTGGGCGAACGGTGGATATGGGGAGTTCTTCAAGAACTAGGGGTCGGGGATCTGGTTTCAGGAGTCAGCGAGGGTTGATCAATTGAGCCGCTCGAAGATGCCGGCGGCGCCCATGCCCCCGCCAACGCACATCGTGACCATTCCATAACGGGCCTTACGGCGTCTTAACTCTTGGAGCAGAGTTGCGGTCAACTTTGCGCCGGTGCATCCGAGCGGGTGGCCAAGCGCGATGGCGCCGCCATTCACGTTGATTTTTTCCTGGTCCAGATTGAGAGCCCGAATGATTGCAAGAACCTGCGCGGCGAAGGCTTCGTTTAGTTCGATGAGATCGATGTCTGCGAAAGTGAGGCCGGCGAGCGATAGCGCTTTGGGGATGGCGGTGATGGGACCGATACCCATCTCTTCAGGGAGACACCCAGTTACCGCATACGAAACGAGGCGAGCGAGCGGCTGAATGCCGAGCTCACGCGCGCGCCCGGCTTCCATGAGGACGACGGCTGCTGCGCCGTCGGAGGTTTGCGAAGAATTGCCTGCCGTGACGGTGCCTGCCGAGTGAAACACGGGCCTGAGCGAGGCGAGAGCTACGGCGGAGGTGTCGGCGCGAGGGCCTTCGTCTACGGAGAATTCCTTTTCCTGGATGTGAGGTTTCTGCGGCGGGACGTCAGGCGTTGCGGTCGTGATTTTGACCGGAACGAGTTCTTCGGCAAAGCGGCCTGAGGCTTGCGCAACGACAGCTTTCTGATGGCTCGCAAGGGCAAAAGCATCTTGATCGTCGCGCGACACGGAGTAATGGCGGGCGACGCGCTCGGCGGTGAGGCCCATAGTGAGCAGCGATGCGGGATAGTTGTCGGCGAGCCAGGGATTAGGGCTGGGCTTATTGCCACCCATGGGAATGAGGCTCATGGATTCTGCGCCGCCTGCGACGACGACCTTTGCGGAGCCAGAGCGGATGCGTTGATCGGCGATGGCGATTGCTTCGAGACCGGAAGCGCAAAGGCGATTGACGGTGGCGCCGGGAATTTCGACAGGAAGGCCTGCGCGAAGGGCAGCCATGCGCGCGATGTTCCAGCCCTGCTCGCCTTCAGGCTGCGCGCACCCGAGGATCACGTCGTCGATGGCAGATTGGTCGAGTGCGGGCACGCGGGCGAGCGCGCCAGCGATTGCCGTTGCGGCGAGATCGTCGGGGCGCGTGGTGGAGAGCACGCCTTTGGGGGCGCGGCCAACTGGCGTGCGAACGGCAGCGACGAGAACGGCTTCAGGCATGGAGCGCTCCTGCGGAGCAGTGGTGAGTGATCAGTGAACAGTAATCAGAATGACAGCAACCCGTTGGCTCATTGTTAGTTGGCGAGGCGGCCGATGGTCAAGCCGTGGGATCGCGAGAGGTGACGATCAATCCTGGGTATCGATGAGGGTCCAGGCATTGCTCAAATAAAAGTGGTAGACGGTGCGCTGGTCGATGACGGAATCGGCGAGGGCGTCGTGGTCAAGACGAGGTGGCGGATGGCGCATGCCGAGTTGCGCTTCGCGGACGTCCTGAGGCAAAGCGGGATCGATGGCCCAGTTGAAACCAAGGACTCCAGATGAGCCGTGAGACTGAAGGCGCTCAGTTTCTGGCCCCGAGGCGAGCGTGAAAGGCTGTTTTGAACCGCTGCCAAAAAAGACGAGTAGAGTGACGGTGCCATGCGCGGAGCAGAGGACGGCCCAGTCGGTCGAGCCGGGTCGCTCAAGGCTGGCGTGGACGACGTTTTCAGGCTGGCGCGCCTCATAGGATTGTGGGATGAGACAGCCGCGGTCGTCGAGCTGCTCCTGTACAGCGCGTGGCAGATCGGGAAACGAACTGACGGGAAGGTGGCGGATCAGGTAGGGAGTGGGGTGACCGTCGATCACGATCGAGCCAGCGGTGTTGAGGGGCGCGGGAATTGGCTCCTGCGAAAGGGCCTGCGAAGGGCAGCAGAAAAAAAGCAGCGAAAGGGGCGCAAGCACCGAATTGAACAGCGCGCGAACCATCGAAAACTCTCACGAGCACTCTAAGCCGAGCGGGCGAGAACCGCAACTGAAAGCGGCCAAGGAGAATCAGTTGCGGAGCGGCTTGCCGGTTTTGAGGGTGAAGGCGATACGCTCCTGGGTTTTGCGCTCGCCGCAAAGAGAGAGAAATGCCTCGCGTTCCAGGTCGAGAAAATACTGCTCGCTGACGAGAGTGCCGGGAGTGATGCGGCCGCCGCTGAGGATATATGCGGCCCAGCGGGCAACTTTCTGGTCGTGCTCGGATGCGTAGCCGGCTTCGCCCATTAAATAGATGCCCATTTCAAGGGTGGCGAGCGCAGCGAGGCCCGGAGCGGGGATTTGCGTGCGCAACTGCGGCGGGACGTAGCCGGACTCGGCGAGGGCGGCGGCCTGAGCCTTTGCATCGAGCAGCAGACGATCACGGTTCATGGTGATGCGATCGGAGGGAGCAAGCAGGCCAAGGGAGCGCGCTTCAGCGGCGGAGGTGGAGGCCTTGGCCATGGCGATGGTTTCAAGCGAGCGCTTGAGCGCTGTCGCTAGTTCGGCGGATTGTGCGAAGCGCGAAGGCGGGTCGCGGGGATCTGGCGGCGCGAGCGCGAATGCTGCGTCGAAGGCGCGGAGGAACATTTCTTTGGTGCCACCGCCGGCGGGGATGAGGCCGACGCCGGCCTCGACCAATCCCATATAGGTTTCGGCATGAGGCTGGCGGCGCGCCGCGTGCAGACAGATTTCCGCGCCGCCACCGAGAGTGAGGCCGAAGGGCGCGGCGACGACCGGGCGCGGACAGAACTTGATGGCCGCGGTCATCTGCTGGAAGTTGTGAATTACGCTTGCGAGCTCCTCCCATTCGCCCTCCTGCGCGGCGAGGAGGAGCTGCATCAGATTGGCGCCGACGGAGAAGTTGTCGCGGTCGCCGGAGATGACGAAGGCCGAGAAATCGCGGACGGCACCGGAGGATAAATTGAGAACGGAGGAAATGAGCGCGAGAACATCGCCCCCGATTGCATTCTTGAGCGAGTGAAGTTCGATGCAGGCGATGCCGTCGCCGAGATTGATGAGCGATGCGCCGGAGTTGGAGCGAATGGGCGCACTCGAACGGCGGAAATCGGCAACGCGAGCGTGGCCAGTAATGGCGGAAATGTGGACGAGTTCGCCGGTCGCGGGCTGGAAGCAGGCGTCGCAATCACGTGAATACCAACCCGTGCGCGAGGCGGCTAGAAGTTTTTCAGCGGGAGCACCGACGGGAAGGCCAAGAGCTTTCATGCGGGCGACGGATTCGGGGACGCCGGCTGCGTCCCACATTTCGAAGGGACCCATTTCCCAGTTGAATCCGGCGCGCATGGCGGCGTCGATGGAGGATGCGTCATCTGTGACTTCGCCGATGCGATCGGCGGCGAAGTTCCAAAGTGAAGAAAGAAAAGGCCAGAGAAAGGCTGCGGCTTTGTCTTTGGCGGGGTCGTTCGCGAGCAGAAGACGCAAACGCTCGGGAAGTGTAGCGGCGTTTTTTGCCATTTCCAGCGCGGGCAAAGCGAGCTTATTGGAAGGACGGTAATCGAAAGTGGAGAGATCGAGGACAAGGCGCTCGTCTTTGCCGTCGGCTCCGCGGGTCTTTTTATAGAACCCCTGTCCGGATTTATCGCCGAGCCAACCGCGTTTGAGGAGCTCGTTGAGGATTGAGGAAAACTTGCCGCCGGTGACGCCCTGAGGGAAATTGGCGGCGACGTGAGCCAGGATGTCGATGCCGACGAGATCGGCGAGGCGGAAGGTTCCGGTGCGGGGCCAGCCAATGGCCGGACCAGTGAGCGCATCGACCTCCTCGATGGACAGTCCCTGTTCAAGCATGAGGTTGGCGGCGTTGAACATGACCGCGATGCCGATGCGATTGGCGATGAAGTTGGGCGTGTCGTGCGCGAAGACGACTTGCTTGCCGAGGATGAGATCGGCGAAGGCGGAGAAGGCCGAGACGACGGCGGGGTCGGAATCGGCAGTGGGGATGACTTCGAGAAGGCGCATGTAGCGCGGGGGATTAAAGAAGTGTGTGCCGAAAAAGCGGGTGCGGGCAGCGGGAATCGCAGTGGCGATGTGAGCGATGGGCAGGCCGGAGGTGTTCGTGGTGAGGAGCGCATGCGCGGCTAGATGAGGCAGGACACGGATGAGCAGCGCGGTTTTGATATCGAGGTTCTCGGCGACAGCTTCGATGATCCAGTCGCAGCTTGCGAGCTTGGGTAGATCGTCGTCGAACGTGCCGGGAGTGATGAGCGTGGCGCGGGAGGGCTCAAAGAAGGCGGCGGGTTTGGATTTTGAAAGCCCGTCGAGAGACCGCTGCGCGAATTGATCCTTGGGAGGAAGGTCGAGAAGAAGAACGGGGATTCCGGCATTGGCAAGATGAGCGGCGACGCGAGAGCCCATGGTTCCCGCGCCAAGGATGGCGGCGCGGCGCACGAGAAGCGGTTTGGAGGCGACTTCCATAACGGGAGTTGCGACAGTGGCGGCGCTCATGCGGGCTCTCCCCTTGCGGCGTGAATGCAGATGCTCTGCGCCGTGCGTAAACGCTGGCAGCATACGCAAGGCGGCGGCACGGGGTCAAGGATGGCAAGCACCTCAGTCGAGGGAGAAGCGGTCAGTACTCGACTCTGTTAGGCGAGGCGATCCAGGCGGCAAAGCTGGCCCAGGCTTCGTCGGCGAGCAATTGAGTTGAGCTGAGTTTGCGCTCGCCGGCGTCTTTGCGAAGCTCGGCGTAGAGAAAAGCATCGTCGAAGCCGGCGCGGGCCGCGTCGGCGGCGCTGGCACCGTAATAAACGGCGTCGAGTCGCGCCCAATAAGCCGCAGCCAGGCACATGGGACATGGCTCACAACTGGTGTAGAGCTCGCAACCGGCAAGCGTAAAGGTCCGCAGAGCTTTGGCGGCGGCGCGGATGGCGTTCACCTCGGCGTGCGCAGTGGGATCGTTCGTCGAGGTGACAGTGTTGGCGCCTTCGCCGACGATTCTGCCCTCGCGCACGACCGCAGCCGCAAAGGGTCCGCCGGTCGCGGTGAGAACGTTGCGCGTGGCCAGCGCGATGGCGCGACGCAGGAACTCCGGGTTGGGTTGGCCGGGCATCTGGAGCGATTCCGATTCCTGAGGAAGGCGAAGACAAATTCAGTATGGCACAGGGTGCGGACGAACAGATGCGGCGCGGTATGTTGATGCTCGCGCGCCGCAGTCAGCGCATTTGAGGCGAACGGAAACCGCGATCAGGATGCTGCGCGGGCCTCAAGAACCTCGAGGAATTTAGCAAGCCAGGCGGGGTGTGCGGGCCAGGCGGGGCCGGTGACGAGGTTGCCATCGACGACGGCACTTGTCATGTCAACCGTGACGTAGGTTCCGCCGGCGAGTTCGACCTCGGGAGCGCAAGCGGGATAGGCGTTGAGCTTGCGGCCCTTAATGACGCCCGCAGCGGCCAGCAGTTGCGGACCGTGGCAAAGCGCGGCGATCGGCTTGTTGGTCTTGGCAAAGTGGCGAATCGTGTCGAGAACCTTGGGGTTGAGGCGCAAATACTCGGGCGCGCGGCCGCCGGGAATGACGAGGCCGTCATAGCGCGCGGGGTCGATTTCGTCGAACGTGGCATTGAGCGTGAAGTTGTGGCCGCGCTTTTCGGTGTAGGTTTGATCGCCCTCGAAGTCGTGGATCGCGGTGCGAATCTGATCGCCTTTCTTCTTGCCGGGACAGACGGCGTGAAGGGTATGGCCAACCATTTGCAGCGCTTGAAAAGGAACCATAATCTCGTAATCCTCAACAAAATCGCCGGCGAGAAGCAAGAGCCTTGCATGTTTCATCGTGCGAACTCCTCCGCACCAAGTTTGCCATAAGCTCGCGGCACCGCGACGTAGAATTTCTTCATGGCCGGGACCTCAACTCTTGCAGCGTTGAATGCGCGGATCATCGCGTGCGAGCTATGCCCGCGGTTGCGCGCGCATTGCGCGGAAGTGGCGAGCAAGCGCCGGCGGGCCTATATGGACTGGGAGTATTGGGGACGGCCAGTGCCATCGTTTGGCGATCCTACGGCGCGGGTGATGGCTCTCGGCCTGGCGCCGGGAGCGCATGGGTCGAATCGAACCGGCCGGCCGTTCACGGGCGACGGTTCGGGCGACTTTTTGTACCCGGTGCTGCACGAGGCAGGCTTTGCGTCGCAGGCGAAAGCGACGGCGCGCGACGATGGGATGAAGCTGAACGGGCTTTGGATCACGGCGATGGCCCGCTGCGCTCCACCAGGCAACAAGCCTACGCCGGAAGAGTTGCGCAACTGCGCACCGTGGCTCGACCAGGAGATGAGCCTGTTGAAGGATTTGCGCGTAGTGGTGTGTTTGGGACGGATTGCGTTCGATGGCTTACTGGCGCACGGGATGAGAACAGGAATGTTACGGTCGCGCGCGGAGTTTGTTTTTTCCCATGGAGCGGAATACAAGCTCCCGAGCGGCCTGATCGTGATTGCTTGCTATCATCCATCGCTGCAAAACACGAACACTGGGAAGCTGACGCGAGCAATGCTGCTGAAGGTTTTCAAGCGGGCGAGGAAACTGGCTAAATTGTGAAGGGCCGAACGTAGCTGGAAAGTGCCGAAGCAAAAGGGGTCGAAATGGATTTGCTGTCGAAAGCGATATTGAAGGATGTGAACCTGGATAAAGTGGTTGCAAAAGAGGCGGCCTCGATGAACGTGGTGGATCACTGGTCGCCGGCGGTTCTGCTTGAGCGCGGGGCATACCTGCGCAAGCTGGCTAAGCATGGGGATGGGTCGGCGTCGGAAACGTTGAAGGAGTATCCGCAGCACTGCGCGATGCTTTCATTTCGGAGCCGCGACGGCGAGGCAGAATTGCACGAGAAGTTAGCTGACCTGTTCTGCGTTCTGGCGGGCAAGGCAACGCTGGTTACAGGCGGCGTTTTGAACGGAGCGCGGACAATTGCTCCGGGCGAGACGCGCGGGGTGTCGATTGAGGGAGGAACACGGCAGACGCTGCGGGCGGGGGATGTGGCGCACGTGCCGGCAGGCACACCGCATCAGATGCTGGTGAAGGTCGAGGACACATTCACTGCACTGGTGATGAAAGTGCAGGAGGTCATCTAGGCGCTGACTTCGCTAAGTGGCGATCATGATGGGTGTTGGAGCGGGAGACCGGGATCGAACCGGCGACATTCAGCTTGGGAAGCTGACGTTCTGCCACTGAACTACTCCCGCCCTTTAGAATCACCATTTGACTGATTGGCTCACGCTACCGTATTCCAATCCCGGAGCTACGGTTTTCTCAAGTCTCCAACACATTTCCGGCGAGTTTCGGCGCTCGAAAAACACGCCGCATTGCGGTTCGAGGAAAAAAGAACGTGGGACAGTTTGACAGTACGGATGACAGGAAAGCAACCCGAAAAGCTCGCTTGACACAGTATCGCAAGAACGCCGGACGCTGGCAATTCTATGCAGTGGGCCGCAACCACGATGGCAAGCCGATAGCGAGCATTTGTTTCAGCTTCCGAGCTGGCATGCACCGCCTCGACCCGGAATTGAAACATTCCCAATGAACCAGATGCGCGGAATTCAACGCATCTGGCTCAGAGGGTTGGTGGGCGATGAAGAGGCTAGAAGTTGATGTGGCCGGCGAACTGCCAGTCGCGCGGGTTATTGGAGATGCCTGTAATTGCACCAAAGGAAGTCGATCCAGAGGACCATGCGCCATTGGGCCCCGAGAAAACCACATTGTTCCAGGTATTCAGGCAATCGGCCTCGAAGACGAATTCGGCGTTTTCGAGGTGCAGCGGGAAGCTTCGCCGAATGCCGGTATCAAGATCCCAGTTGTTGGGGTTTCTGACGCCATATGGAGCCGTGCGTGGAGCATTTCCAATCAAGTACTGCGCAACGTGTGTTGGGGTAGTGGTGCCAACGTCCTGCGGTGCCTGGTAGCCAGCAGGGTCGACGTACTGAATTGCAGTGCATTTGCCCCCGATGGGAGCGATGCCCAGGTTGCAAGCGGTGGTTCCATTCGGGCTGGTTCCATACTTCCCAATGATGCGGCTGTTGCCTGCGTAGCCGCTGGCTAGATCGGGCATATTCTGGCCCTGTGCCGGGCAGTTGGTTCCGCTGCATCCCGACCAGGTGAGCTGCAAGGGAGTTCCCGAGCTGAATTGATAGATGCCGGAAATCTGCCAGCCGCCCGCGAGCCAGCGGACCAGCAGATTGTCGGCGCCGATCCCGCCCCGGCCAAATGGCAACGCGTACACGCTGTAAACATGCAGCGTGCTCGGGCTGGAGATTGTTGTCCACGAGCGATCGATCCGATCCTGTTTGAACGACTTGGTCCCATGCGAAATGGCGGAGGACGGTATATCGTATCCATCCCGATAGGGACCGTCATCTCCAAGGTTTTTTCCAAAGGTGTAGTTCACATCGAAGGTGAGTCCGTGACTCAGGCGCTGGTCGAGTGTGACCTGAAGCGAGTTGAAGCTGAAGTTGCCCACGTTGCCCCATGTGTCGCTCACGCCGCTGTATTGCGGGAAGGGCGTCAGCATCTGGCCGATGGTGGCTTTGCTGCTGGCCGCTCCGGCCGCGGTAAAGAATGCCGGAGCTGGCGCGCTGGGAACCGCTGCTTCAACGAGCGCGACGTTGGCCGGGGTGGCCTGCGCATTCAGCAGGGGCGTCTTGCCTGTGCTGTCTGTCAGCGGTCCCAAAGCGACCAGGTAGATGGGATTCACTTGGTTAGTCCAATACCCGCGCGCATTGCCGGTGCCGGTGTTGGTGGAGTTGATGATGAAGTGGCTCTCATTGCCGACATAGTTGACGGCCAGCGTCATGTTCGAGGTGATGCCACGTTCAATGCCGAAGTTATAAAGCTCCAGCTCCGGCGCCCGGCCCGAAAAGTAGGGGTCGGCGTAGGAGACGGTGCTGGCGCTCACATACGATGTGCCGTTCAAGTAGTTCCCCGTGTTGAGCTCCTGTGCGGCCACGCCGGGCGCAGGCGGTGCCGGATAACCCGCGAACGCCGGTCCAAACAGCCCCGTGTTGGCGTTGGCGCCGAGGTATGCGGTGTTCCCGTTCAGCCAGTAGGCAGGTCCTGCACCTGAACCGATGCCGCTTTCGGTGGGGCCTATTGCAGTGTTGTTAAAGCCGGTCTGGCCCGTTCCATTAAAGGCACCGCCACGGCCGCCCACGCCGCCGCCCTGCGAGAAGACTTGAGCATAGCCGGCACGAACGACGGTTTTGCTGTTGAATTGATAGGCGAGGCCGACCCGCGGTCCCCAGTTCTTCCAGTAGGTTTTCACGGGAGTAGTGCAACCGCAACTGACTCCGGAGCCGCCGTAGTTTCCGGCGAACTGAAGCAGGCCGGGCGTGTTCGTGAGCGGATTGGTGAGTTTGGGATTGAGGAACGTCCAGTGATCCTTGACTTCGTGAAATGGCGGCAGGTAGTCCCAGCGCAGGCCGAGGTCCAGAGTGAGCTTCGGTGTTAGCTTGTAGCTGTCTTGCACATAGGGCGAGATGACCTTGTAGCGGCCGCCTTCTTCGCTCACAGGTTGCAACCCGAGAGACGGCGCGGACGTGTCGTTGGAAGTGGATCCGCCGACGGCGCCCAAAAGGAAGCTGGCGTAGGAGTAGCCGGACGGAGCCGCGGCTGTTCCCGTGGTCAACGAAGTCCCGGAAAAGTTGGCAGTCGAGTATGGATTGAACATGAGCTGGAGAAAGCCTGTGTATGTAGCCGGATTGGCGTTGTTGATCTCCTGAAACTGGAAGGTCATGCCCATGGAGAGCGCATGCTTGCCCTTCAGCCACTCCACGTTGTCAGTGATTGCATAATTGTTCGGGGTGGTCAGCTGGGTGGCGACGGAGCCACTGTTTCCGGTCCAGGTGGTTTGCACGGTGCCGAAGGCCGCTGAGGTTCCAAACGAAACTCCCGGAAACTCCTGGCCGGCCTGGCCCTGCGGGAGATTGGTGACCCCCATGGTCCCAATCTCATACTGCTTCACATTCTGTGTGGAGTCGTGAATGTTCTGGAAGAAGCGGGTGAACCCGAGTTTTAACTGATTCACGACGTTCGGGGTGATGGTGTAAGCATCCTCGACGATGTAATTCTTCGGATAAACGTTGGCGAGGTCACCGCCGGTGTACGGCAGGGGAAGATAAGGAGTGCTGAAGTTGTTGAGATAGTTCTCGACTCCGATCGTGCCCACCGACGAGATGCGCTGTCTGGAGTTGAGGTCGTAATCGACGCGCCAATCGGTGAGGTGATTGTCATAGCCCTTGGGCGTGCCGCCGAGATAGTTATTGACGAGCGAACCGGTGTTGGTGGGCGATGGCATAAACGACTCCATCGCCTTGGCGATTGGCGAAATGTCGCCTGGAGGGATCACGTTGTATGTTCCGTTGTACTCGAACGGCTGCCGTGTGCAAGTGCTGCCACTGCAGGTTGTCGTTGTCGGATCGTCGATAATTGGTGGATTGTTGGAGCCCGTACCTGTCAATCCTGTTCCAACGCCGCCATTGAGCTCTGTGAAATTGCCCTGGGTCATCAGAGCGCTCGGAATCGTAAATAGAGAGGGTTGAACGACGTTGCGGTCGTGGTACTTGTCATAGGCGACGAAGAAGAACAGCTTCTTTCCCGTGTGGGGCACGACGCCGCCCCCGCTGATCGACAATTCGTTTTGGTGCTCAGGCGGTTTGGGCGCATAGATGGTCGTGCCCGCCGCGTTTTTGGTGGTCGCCCACTTGTTGGTGAACGACCAAGCGTCGAAGGCTGTGTTGCGCAGGAAATCCGAAACCTGGCCGTGGTATTGCAGGCCACCGGACTTCATGGTGAAGTTCTCGGCGCCTGCGCCCATATACTCGGCGGGCGGCGTGCTGCTGAGAACTTGAAACTGATCGACTGCGTCAACGCTCATAGTGAGCGAAACGAGCCGGTTGTCACCTTGCTGGCTGACGGTTTCGGCCGGCATGCCGTCAAGGTAAAGCTGGCCGAGGTAGTTCCCGGTGCCGCCGATAACGGGCAGGCGCGAGCCGCCTTGTGCTCCCGGTGTCAGCGTGCCAAAGGCCGTCGGATCACGCTGCTGGCTTCCGTTCATCTGGATAGGCAGACCCGAGTAGGCGGCGTTTTGAATCGTAGTCTCGATGGTGGCATCGGCCGTATCGAGCACGGGAGGAGCGCCAGTGACGGTGACGGTTTGCGTTTCAGTGCCTACGCTCAGCACCGGGCTGATCGTTCTGACCTGCAGGGCGTTGACAACCACGTTGTCCTGCACCAGCGTCTTAAACCCCTTCGCCTCAATCTGCACAGTATAGGTGCCGGGAAGCACTGGAGCGAAGTTGAAGAAACCTGCCGACGTGGAGTTCTGGACCGCAGCGACACCAGTGGCCACATTGGTGATCTTGATGTTTGCGTGCGCAATGACGGACCCAGTCGAATCAACGACTGTGCCTTCGATGGAACCCTCGCCTGCGGTCTGTGCTCTTGCCGGTATCGCCGTCCACACGAGGCACAGCGCCAAAGAGAAAATCGCTAACGCCACCTTGGCCCTGTTATCACTGCAACCTTCAACCGTAGTGACTGATTTATTAAACGTTTTCAGAGAGTTCACGGGGAAACCTCCTTGAAGTGGAAGTGGTCGAGAACAGACTCTATCGCTGAAGAATTTGCAGCATCTCACCAACGCCAAACAGTGGGGAGCGCCGCGATTCTTCCGCGGCTGGAATAGCGGTGGTCCGACCTCAGCCCAAAATAAAACCACTCTCAATCACGACTGTCAATAGAAAACTTATTTTTAATCTGGTTCAGGAGTCGCCTCATCACCACAAGTTATTCAATATATTTATACTTATTGATATTTTGATTCCTTCGATGTATCCCCAGAACCCTTTGGCAAAAGCATTGAGGGGCGAATCCAGGAGACCTGGAAATGCGCTCTCCCAGCTGACGATCCGCGCCATGTCGGCTGTTCCGTAAATGAATCCGGCTCCCCGCGATTCGGTCGGCCCGGGGAATGTCCGCGAAAAACATAAGTGGACCTCAGTCGTGCCGGTAGAGCCGTACCTTCTGAATGGATGGCGCGGCGCAAGAGAAGATGAGGAAATTGCCACCGTCGGTCTCATCGCCGTTGAGATGCCGTCCGGGCACCCAGGTCCCATTCGCGAACGTACCCTCTTCAACGCTCATCAACTCGACACGATCTGGCCCCTGAGAATCAGGAAGAAAGGTGACAGTCAGCCCCTCTCCGGCGATTACGAATTCGTCCGGGGCAGTGTTGATGACGATCGCGGCGCCAGGAGGGACATTCGGACACTCCTGTCGCAGCGGTCCCGGAGCTTGCGTTCCTGCCTGATATTGGATTCGCAACAAATAGCCGCCGAGCTCGATGGCGGTCTTGGTGTCTCCGGCCTGCCGGACCACACTCGTCATCTGCGATCGGCCGACGCCGGTGAGCAGTGGCGCAAGCCTGTTCAGTGTGTCGTATGCAAACGTGAGAGGCTGATTATCGTTCGCTCCGTCGATGGCAAATGGCGAAAAACCGATGGCACCCTGACCAAAGGCATACAGGGCATTCGCGCCGGCCGCCTCTCCGCCGCGTGTCTCCGGAACGAACAGCGGATTTCCCAAATGGTCATAACTAGCCAGGACGCCCCGCAAGTCTGGCAGATAAATGTCGGGAGCCAGCGCATCAATGTGCGAGATTCCGGCAAGCCAGACGTCGAGCATGCGGGAGACCGCGCCACCGCTGGGGTGCTCGCCTCCAGGCTCACCGGGGTATTGCGTTAGCCACGCATTCACATACATGGGAATGGGATATTCCGCTTTGCCTGCCGCTGCCACTGCGTCGATGTATTGAGAGTATTGCCAAGCCTCGAAAATCTCATCCGCTCTTTGCGAAGCGCCGAAGACCTCTGCCCATGTACCTTGATTCCTGAAGCCCGCCTTCCTCCACACATCAAGTAACTCCGGCTGGAGCGACTGTTTATTCTTCACGAGGAATGAAAGCAGCCGCTCAGGCACATCGCTCTTCCAGACTGCCTCAGCTTCCGGGGAATAGTCCCGCGGCGAACCGAGGACACCGGATTCATTTTCCACCTGCATCATCAGCACCGTATGCTTGCTGCCATCCACCGCACGAATGTGCTTCATCAACGCCGCGAATGCGTGTGCATCCGCGTCGCGATCGGCGTCGCTGAACGCCGAAAGGATCTCCAGGTTGCCGCTCTGGTGGTCCTGCGCGCGAGGAAACCGCTTCAGGTCCGACCTTACCCATGCAGGGGCATAGAACGAATCACCATTCTTCCAGCTTCCAAACCACAGGAATACAAGGTGGAGACAATTGTCCTGGGCGGCTGCGATCATCCCATCGACGAGCGAGAAATCGAATTTGCCTTCCTCGGGCTCAATCAGCTCCCACGAAACGGGCGCCAGCAACGTATTCAGGTTGTCGGCGGCCATCCGGGGCCAGATAGGCTTCATAAAGTCGAGGCTGGACGCGCTTGAGTTGCGGAGCTCGCCACCGAGAATGAGGAACGGCTTCCCATCCACTATGAGATGAGATCGCCCGCCGGAATTGTCCAAATGGGGGGTTCCGTCGGACTGTGCTGCGCCGCTCGCACAGGCCGTCAATGCCGCTAGTAGAAAGCCAATCGATAATCCACGTGTGAACATGACCTCGCATTATAGATTCAATGCGCCCGCTTGCAACCGGCAATCGTATGAACGCACATTCTTCAACGGCGGCTAGCTGCAGGAAGACATAAAGCGGACGCCTCGCCAATTGATCCCGGCAAAGTCCTTCGCGGATACGCTCCGGTGAAACTCGACGTATATTCGTTAATGCCGGGAAGACGAAAGGAAGATTCCGGCATGTTTTACTTCAGCTCAGCCTGAAGGAGTGTTTCCGCAATGAGACTCCGCACCGTCACCGCATTCACTCTCCTGACCCAACCTCTTGCCTGCATTGCTCAAACCACACCCTCCGGATCAATACCGCGAAGCTGGGTGGATAAGGACACGGGACATCGTGTCTGGCGGCTGAGCGACGAGCCCAATTCCGGCGGATTTTACTTCAATGTGAATGCGTATACACCGGATGGGAAGCAGATGATCTACACCGCGCCGGACGGCATCCATGTGCTGAACCTGGCGACGCGTAGCACGAAGCTGCTGGTGGCGAATCCGACGGGTCAGGAGAGTGCGAGTGGAGCCGATACGCGCGGGCCGCGCGCGGGCACCGTTCACGCCTTGGTGGCGGGGTATAAGACCAACAGCGTGTTCTTCACCAAAACCGATCCAGCGACGGGCGTGACTTCGGTGTACAAGGCAGACACCAACACTGGCACAATTCGCAAGCTGGTGGACCTGCCGGCGAAACGAAACATCGTGAGCGTTAACGCGGACGAAACACTGGCGGCGGGAACCTACATCGAGGACGACGCGACGGGAAAGGAGTACGGTTCGAACTTCCACGCCTCATCTCAATCCGCCGGCGCCGCGGACAACCGCGTGGCCAGCGAGGCGCAGGGGCCGCATTACCAGCCCACAGATAAGGGCGCGATGATGGAGGCTCGTCTCGCGGCGCGACTGCCCCTAGTGCTATTCACCATTCGCCTCGAGCCGGGGCCGAACGGGGAGAAGCCGGGGGACATCAAAATACTTCTGCATTCCACCGATTGGGTGAACCACCTGCTCTTCTCGCCCACCGATCCGACTTTGCTGATGTATTGCCACGAGGGGCCATGGCAGAAGGTGGACCGCATCTGGATGATCCACACCGACGGCACCCACAACACACTCATCCACAAGCGCACGATGTTGATGGAGATCGCGGGCCACGAATTCTGGGGCCTCGACGGCGAGACAATCTGGTATGACTGGCAGTACCCAAAGGGCGAGGACTTTTTTCTTGCCAGCTATAACCTGAAGACTGGGCAGCGCACCGCATATCACATGCAACGAGACGAGTGGGGCATTCACTTTAACCTGACTCGTGATCTGTCGCTGTTTTGCGATGACGGCGGCGACCCCGGGCAGGTGGCCAGGTCCACAAACGGCGAGTGGATTGAGCTTCTCCATCCGCAATTGATCACGGGCGGAGAAGGCGCGCTCAACGAGCCCAGCTTCTGGCAGCCAGGAGTCTTCCACTCCGAACACTTGGTCAATATGTCGCACCACTACTATCGCGAGGAGCCCAATGTCCGCTTTTCTCCGGACAAGACGCTGGTCATCTTCACAAGTAACATGTTCGGGCCGAGCTACGTGTTTGGCGTAGAAGTAGCGAAGGCCAACAATCCGCCTGCGCAAGACGTGCAGTCGACGCCTGACCTGGCGCGAAAGTTCAACACCGTCGACCCTCCCAACAGCAAAGGCCCTGCGGCGCCGCCGACACCATAATGATGTCTGCCCTTTTTGCTTCTAGCTCTTGGCTCCGACCTTTTCGAGCCGCCGTTGACTCCATAGCCGAAGCACGGAAGGCTAGAGTTGTTCTTCGTCCACATTCGAACCGGAGGCGAAACCGATGTGATTCGAGTGAGCTCATGAAATCTTGGCGGAATACAACAATCGACCTTTAACCTTCTCAAGCTTGCTCTGCTGCGAATCTGAATCCTCGAAAGGCTTTCCACGACAGGTTCTTCGAATTTGGCGTCCCGACCAGAGAATGTGACGATTCGATGGCAGTCAGCAAATCAGAACCAAGCCAGTTCTAGTTCTGGTGGATTGGCGCATTATCGCCAATGCGCGAATCGAACGCCAGGGAGGCAGATTTCTGAGTTCCCGACGGATTGATTTCCTGACGCTCGATGAACACTTCGGCGATTTGAGAGTAACCGTCGGATAAGTCGAGGAGCCGGCACCGCGTCAGGAGATTTTCGCTCCTGAATAGAACGTCGTTTTTCTGGCGATCTACAGATTGCTAATTTGGCGAAGGTCTCTCTACGCTGTCGATGACGAGCACGGGGACGGGTCCTTTTGCCGATTCTAGCTTGAGCCCAAGCTGCTCCTGGATCGCGGTAAAGATGTCAGGCGGAATATCGGGAGTGGTAGGAGCCGCGGCAGCAGCATCGTCCGGGGTCCAGCGCAGACTGACGTCGTAGCGGCCGGTGAGCCCGGTCTGGTTCACCACAACGCGGCCCAGGATCTGAGCCAGTTCGCGCGCGAGGATGCTCATGGTGTCATCGCTGCCCGCGATATGCAGGCGCGTCTGGCCGGTATCGATGGTAGTGCCATTGGCCTTCGACGGCTTGAACCTGGGGCCGTCTTTAGTGACAACCAGCGTATAGACAGGAAACTGCCGCGTCTCCTGATGGACCTTGAGCTTGAATCTATCGGCCAGCAGCGCCTGCACCATCAGTTGTTTCTCATACCGCGCCTGTTCGGTCGGCATCGCGTGTAACTCGGCATCAACCAAGGAGTCGGATTTCGCGTCGATGTCGAACATGATGGAATCGAGCCAAGCCGGCCCGCCCACAATCTGCGAGTCGGGTACGCCATAGGCAAACTGAATGAGGTCGCGAAGTGCGAGATTAACGGTGCGGAAGTGGCTCTCAGCCGGGTCGCTGACGATGTGGTGGTGGCCGTCGGTTTCCGTGTTGTTGATGTGAATTGAGGCAACGTCGAAGGATTGCGCCGCTGGGGCCTGGGCCGCGGCACACACGCAAAGAATGGCAATCGCAGAAAACGTGGCGACAATCAGCGTTCGTCTTCTGCCGATGGTCGGTTTGTTGCATTCGTGTTTTGTCACAACAAACATTCTCCTCCCCGGGTCGGAACCCACAACACCGCATGCACAACGGAAAGCTCTAAGAAGTCGTTCTCCATAAGGTAGACGGTCGGGAACCCCGGCCGCTCGAAACTCAGCATCTTTAATTCTGGGATCCGCGACCTAATCTGCAGTAGCGAGCCGTGCGCCATTCCCGGCCAGATTTCGACTGAGGCCCGACCAACTCGAGCAGCCGTCGCCAAATTAATTGCGAGTCGAACTGCGGTGCTTGAAATGACGGATAAAGGGCGGGAACTTGGGAAGCAGAGGGCGCGTAATTGATCCTACAGGTGTATTCTTCTCCGGACCGGAAAAATCTGGCATTGGCGTCCTGCTCGCAATTGCGATAGGCGCGGAACATGGAGCCCTCCACTATGAGATGGAATCGGATTGGGTGCAAACTGCGTCTCGGCAGAATCGCGTTTTATGGGCAGCGGTGGTTTTCAGCCGGAGCGATTGCAGTGCTGACGGCGGTCGGCGCGTCAGGCGCGATTGCTCAGACCCCGGCCACCGCGCCGGCATCAGCGCCAAGCGCGGCGCCCGCGGCGGCACCGGCTGCGCCACCGGCACCCGCCGGTGCGCCGGCAACACAAACATCCACGCCAGCTCCTGCGCAGGACATTGTCGGCACCTGGCAGGGGACACTGCATATTGCGCAGGCGAATCGCGATCTGCGGACGGAAATCAAGATTGTGAAGGCGGCAGATGGCAGCTACAAGCTGACTTTTTACAGTATCGATCAGGGCGGTCAGCCGTTCGTAGCGGGTAAGACGACGTTTGATGGCGGCACGCTGACCTTCTCGATGGACGCGATCGGCGGCAAATACGAAGGCAAAATGAGCGCCGACGGGAAGACGATCGACGGCACATGGACGCAAGGGCCAAATGGCTTGACGCTGAACCTGGAGCGCACCACGGAAGATGCAGCGTGGCCGATTCCTGAACCGATCAAACCGATGGCGTCGGATGCCCATCCGAAATTCGACGTGGCCACGATCAAACCCAGTCAGCCGAACCAGCCAGGGAAGGGATTCGGATTCAACGGCACGCACACGAGAACGTTTCATACGAATGTGAACGACTTGATTGCCGTTGCCTATGGAATGCATGCCAAGCAGATCATCGGCGCTCCTGACTGGCTCGGTACCGATCTGTACGATATTGACGGAGTTGCGGACGTCCCCGGAAGGCCAAGCATCAAGCAGATGGGCGAGATGATGCAAGGGCTGCTGGCCGATCGATTCGCGCTGAAGTTTCACCACGAGCAGCGTGAGCTTTCCGTGTACGCGATCCAGGTCGCCGCCGGCGGCCCCAAAATGAAGGAGACGACGGCGGGGCCGAATGACCCGCAGGGATTCGGCTTGAGGGGTTTTGGCGACCTGATTGTGCGCAACATGACCATGAAGGAGTTCGCAAGCTGGATGCAATCGGGGGTGATGGACAAACCCGTAGTAGATCAGACAGGGTTGACGGCAAGCTACGACTTCAACTTGAAATGGACGCCGGACGATTCGCAGTTTGCGCAGTTCCGCGGTACCAACGGACCCATTCAACCGCCGGCGGGAGACAATCCGGATGCGCCGCCGAGTTTATATACAGCGGTTCAGGAACAACTAGGGCTGAAGTTCACGGCGACCAAGGCCATGGACGACGTGATCGTGATCGATCATGTAGAAAAGCCGTCGCCGAATTAGTCGCGGCGGAACGGAATGAGGAGCGGCGGCCAAGAATTGAAGGCGGAGTCCGAGCCAAATGGAGGTCGTCGACGTCTTACATTTGAATTCTCCCCCTATGCAAGGCACGCATCTGCGCGTGGGCTTCGCCTGCTGCACAGCCAATGCTAAGACGAGGTAGCAGCGAAGATGAGCGCAGCCACAGGATTCCTGTGCGTAAGAATCCATGTAGGACAGTCGTCGGCGAATTAGCGGAAGAGGGGGAGTTCTCGCATGCCTTGGCGGCGAGCGTTCTACATCCCGGTCTGCTGCATGGCGCTGGCCCTTTGCGCTGTTGTGCGCGCCGCAGGCTCGCCGTATCGACCACGTGAAACGAAACGGCACCGGACAGAACGCCATATGACAGCACGAAAATGTTCATCGCGGGAACAAAATGCTGATCTCGGGTGTCTAAGGGGAGCAGGCTCCTAACGTTATCCTCTGGCGTTGACCATGCCAATATGTGAGGTCGATTACGTTCATGAATAGAGCGAGGCAGCACAGAAGGGTTTTGCTGGGCGCGGTCGTTCTTGTGATCGTGGCGCGGCTGCTGGGCTTTGGCATCCTGCATGCCATACAGGCGAATCTGCCGCTTCTCCACCCGCCGGCAGGACAGCGGCGAGCGTTTGAAGTGGCCACCATCAAGCCGAACAACGAAACCCACCCGGGCTTCAATCTCAGGATGGATCCTGGGAACTTCCTGGCGCAGCATGTATCGATCGAAAATCTCATTAGCTGGGCTTATTCCACAAAGAATAACGATCAGATTGTCGGTGGGCCGAGCTGGGTAAGAACGGATTTCTTCGACGTGCAGGCCAAGGCTTCGGAGGCGGACATTGGAGCCATCAACAAACTCGGCCAGGCGGAGCGCGTCGAACAATCTCGCCTGCTGGTGCAGTCGCTGCTGGCCGATCGTTTTCAGCTTCGAGTCAGCTTTAAGACGCATGAGGTGCCGGTCTACGCGCTCGTAGTTGCAAAGGGTGGGCCCAAGATTAGAGAAGTCGAGGCAACACCTATGCCGCCGGGAACTCCGCCCGGAACACAGCCACCTCCGGGTGCGCACTGGTCGCGGCTCGCAAGGTCGGGGCCGAATCGATACACGGCGAGCGCCTGGCCCATGAACCTGACGGCGGACTGGCTTTCGCGATTTGACGAGGTGGGGAATCGCCCGGTGGTGGACGAGACAGGCCTGAAAGGCAGCTATGATTTTGTTCTCGATGGAGTTTCGCAGACAACAACACCGGATGATTCTGTTACTTCGATTTTCACCGCGCTGCAAGAGCAACTCGGCCTGAAGTTAGAACCGCAGAAGGCACCGGTCGAGGTGATGATAATCGATCACATCGAGCAGCCGTCGGCTAATTAGCGCAAGAGGGGGAGTTCTCGCATGCTTTGGGGGCGAGCGGTCTACATCCCGGTCTGCTGCATGGCGCTGATGCTTTGCGCCGCAGTGCCCGCCGCGGGCTCCCCGTATCGCGGCGTCGTGAGGTTTGGCGGGCTGCCGCTGCCCGGTGCGACGATCAAAGCGACACAAGGCAGCAAGACGGCGACCGCCGTTTCCGATCAGCAAGGTTCGTATCAGTTTGATGATCTGGCGGACGGAAAGTGGACGATCGAAGTCGAAATGCAGTGCTTCGCGACGATCCATGCCGAAGTAACAGTTGTGCCGAATATGCCGGCGGCCGCATGGGAGTTGAAGTTGCTTCCGGTCGATCGGCTGATTGCAAGCGCGCAAATTACGCAACCTTTGCGGGAATTACCGCAAGCGCCAAGTGCCGCTCTGGTGAAGAAACCTGATCAACAATCCGCACAGAGCAGCGCGCCCGAGATGCCCAAGGAACCACAGGAAGAAAACGAGCAAAGCGCGGACGGATATCTCGTGCAAGGCAGCGTCAATAATGCGGCGACTTCGCAGTACGCTACCAATTCGGCTTTCGGAAATACACGCTCAGGCAGCAAGGCTTTGTATACGGGAGGATTTGCTGCAATCGAACAGAATTCCACGCTGAATGCGCGTCCCTATTCGCAGAGCGGCATTGAGGCGCCAAAGCCCGCGTTCAACGACTTCAATGGAGTGGCCACACTGCAGGGTCCAATCAAGATTGGCCAGTGGCTGCCGCGCGGACCGAACTTCTTTGTCTCATACCAGTGGACGCGCAACGGCAGCTCTGTAATCAATGCCGGTCTGGTGCCCACAGAAGCCGAGCAGGCAGGCAACCTGGCTGGCCTGGTAAATGCGCTGGGCCAACCGGTGACGGTCTACAATCCGGCGACGGGCACCCCATATTCCAATAACCAGGTTCCCGTGAGCCCACAAGCAAAGGCGCTGATGCAGCTTTACCCGCTTCCCAACATTGCGGATGTGTCGAACTACAACTATCAGGCGCCAGTTCTCGACAACACGCATCAGGACTCGCTGCAGTCGCATCTGGACAAGACGCTGGGTCGCAAAGACCAGCTTTATGGAGCGTTCAACTTTCAGAGCACGCGGTCAAGCAACGTGAATATTTTCGGTTTCGTGGATCAAACCGGCACACTCGGCGTCAACGGCAACATCCACTGGGCGCACCGGTTAAAGCCTCGCATATTTCTGTTCACCGGTTACACGTTCAGCCGCCTCCGCACCGAGGTGACGCCCAATTTTGAGGATCGTGTCAACATCTCGGGCGCGGCCGGCATCAACGGCAGCGACCAGGACGCCGCCGACTGGGGTCCGCCGTCGCTCGGCTTCTCCAGCGGATTTGCCGGATTGAGCGATGCCAACAGCGCATTCAACCGCAATGTGACCAACTCAGTTTCAGCCTCCACGTTGATTTACACCGGCAAGCACAACATTACGATTGGAGGCGAATTCCACAAGCAGCAGTACAACGACTTCTTCGAGCAGAATCCGCGCGGAGCATTTGGTTTTACAGGCGCGGCGACCGAAGGCCCGGCAGGCGGATCGGCAAGCGGCTCCGATCTTGCGGACTTTCTTATCGGCGTGCCCGACACCAGCGCCATCGCCTTCGGCAATGCGGACAAGTACTTTCGCGAGCCGCTATACTCCGCGTATTTCACCGACGACTGGCGCGTAATGCCCATTCTTACCATCAATGCGGGAATGCGGTGGGACTACGGCGCGCCAATCACGGAACTGTTTGGGCGGCTGGTCAATCTCGATGTTGCGAGCGGATTCACCGCCGCAGCGCCGGTGCTGGGCAGCGATCCGGTGGGATCAGTCACGGGTGGTCATTATCCGGCTTCGTTGATCCGGCCTGAGCGCAGCATGATCGAACCGCGGATTGGAATCTCCTGGCGGCCAATTCCCGCCTCAACAGTGGTGATCCGAGCAGGATACGGAATCTATCCCGATACTTCGGTGTATCAGGGCATTGTGATGCAGATGGCGCAGCAGTATCCGCTCTCGAAGAGTCTGAGTGTTCAGAACAGCACTACATGCCCGTTGACGCTGGCCAACGGGTTCAGTTGCCCCTCTGTGAATACGTTTGGCATCGATCCGAACTTCCGCATCGGCTACGCGCAAGCGTGGCAATTGTCGGTTCAGCGCGATCTGCCTTTTGCATTGCAGATGACAGCGACCTACCAGGGAACGAAGGGAACGCACGGCCCGCAGGAGATCTTGCCGAATAGCTATCCGCTCGGTGCGCCGAATCCGTGCCCAGGCTGTCCTTCGGGATTTGTGTACGAGAATTCAAACGGAAACTCAATTCGAAACGCAGGGCAGATCCAATTGAGGCGGCGGCTGCGCGGCGGATTTACGGCGTCGCTTGGGTATACCTATTCAAAGTCAATCGATGACGACGCGTACCTGGGCGGTCAGGGGCACATCACGGCGAGCAGCGGGGGCCAGGCGCAATCGGCTGCTTTGTCCTCACCGTCGGCAGTTGTGGCGCAAAACTGGCTCGATCCGCGGGCCGAGCGCTCGCTCTCCACATTCGATCAACGCCACCTGCTCGACGTGCAGGGACAATACACCAGCGGGCAGGGCCTTGAGGGCGGCACATTGCTGGGCGGCTGGCGTGGCAGGATGCTGAAGGAATGGACGGTGCTGAGCACCTTCACCTGGGGATCGGGGCTGCCAGAGACACCTCTATATCCGGCTGCCGTTCCGGGCACGGGATTTACGAACATCATCCGGCCTGATCTTACTGGCGCATCCATCTACAACACGGGCGGGCTCGCGCATCTGAACGCAGGGGCTTATTCCGCGCCGGCAACTGGGCAATGGGGAACTGCGGGCAGAGACTCGATTATCGGGCCAGACCAGCTCACGCTGAACAGCTCGCTGGCGCGCACGTTCCGCCCGCACCGAAAACTGTATCTTGATTTCTCCATCACTTCGACAAATACACTCAATCACGCCGCCTTTTCCAGTTGGAATAACCTCATAACCAGCACGCAGTTCGGCTTGCCGGTTTCTCCCGGCGCGATGCGCAGCCTTGAAACAACTGTGCATTTGAGATTCCAATGATGCGAATTCCCGGCGTTTTGCTCCTCTTCCTCCTGGCGGCATCGGGCTCGCGTCCGCAACAGATAGGCCAGAACAAGGTCGCGGGTGAAACCCAGAGTTTTACGCTGACCGTGCAATCCAATTTGGTCGTGGAAGCCGTGGAGGTGAAAGATAAGCAAGGCAACTTCATTCATGGATTAACCGCGAAAGACTTTGTGCTGACCGAAGATGGCGCGCCGCAGACGATCCGCTATTGTGAGCATGAGGATTTGGCCGCGACTGCCCAACCGCTGCCCGCAGAGACGACGGCGAACGAAGATGTCACGATCTACAATCGCCTGGCGCACGAGCAGATCGCTCCCGAATCGATCGAAAACGAACGCTACAAGAACCGCCGGCTCATGGCTCTCTACTTCGACATGACGGCGTTGCCGCCGTCGGATGAAATGCGCGCGCTGTCCGCTGCGCAGCAGTTCGTCCGCACGCAAATGACGACTGTGGATATGGTCGCCATCCTGCGCTACCAGGGCGGGTCGGTGGACATCCTCCAGGACTTCACGGCCGACCGCAACAGGCTGCTCAGCATCCTCGAGACCATGGTTGTCGGGGAAGGACAGGGTTCCGCGGACACCGTTGACGATGCCAGCAGCGCCGATACTGGCGCGGCATTCGGGCAGGATGACAGCGAGTTCAACGTTTTTAACACCGACCGGCAACTCTCCGCGCTGCAGACAGCAGCCCGGATGCTGGGACAAGTAAACGAAAAGAAAACGCTCATTTACTTTGCCAGCGGCCTTCGGTTGCAAGGGATCGACAACCAGGCGCAGATGCATGCCACAGCGGATGCGGCGATTAAAGCCGGGGTTTCCATTTGGACTGTCGACGCACGCGGCCTGGTGGCGCAGGCGCCGCTGGGCGACGCGACCCAGGGTTCGCCAGGCAACCAGGGTGTCTACACCGGTGCGGCAGCGCAGGCGGTCACCAGCAACTTTCAGCAATCGCAAGACACGCTTTACGCGCTCGCCGGCGACACAGGCGGCAAAGCTTTCCTTGACAACAACGACCTGACACGCGGCATTGTGCAGGCACAACAAGCCATTTCGGACTACTACATCCTCGCGTATTACACCACCAATGGTGATCAAAACGGCAAATTCCGGCGTATCAGGATCACTCTGGCGCAAAATCAGGATGCGAAACTCGACTATCGCCAGGGCTACTATGCCGGCAAGGAATTCAGTAAGTTTACTGACATTGACCGCGAGCGCCAGCTTGAAGACGCGCTCATGCTGGACGATCCCATCACCGATCTAACCATCGCCATGGAAATCGACTACTTTCAGCTCAACCGAGCTGAATATTTCGTTCCTATCGTCGTGAAAATCCCGGGGCGTGAGTTAGCCTTGGCAAAGCGCGGCGGCGCCGAGCATACGCTGATCGATTTTGTAGGTGAGATCAAGGATCTTGTCGGCGGCACAACCGTCTCCAACGTTCGCGACAATGTGAATATCAAACTTTCTGACGCTACGGCAGCCGAGCTCGCTAAGCGGCCAATCGAATACGACATCGGCTTTACGCTGCTGCCCGGCAAATATTCAATCAAGTTTCTGGCGCGCGACGATGAGACGGGCCGCATAGGAACTTTTCAGACGACGTTCGTCATTCCCAATCTCAACAAGGAAGAAAAGCGCGTCCCGCTCAGCGCCGTCGTTCTCAGCAGCCAGCGCGTGGATTTGAAGGAAGCCATCTACGATGCTGCGAAAGCAAAAGACAGGGCGAAGGATGAGGCAGTCAATCCGCTCGTTCAGGATGGAAAGAAGCTGATCCCAAGCGTGACGCGCGTGTTTGGCGCCGGCCGGCGGATCTATGTCTACTTCCAGGCTTATAAGCAGAACCAGACCTCAACCCCAGCTCCAGCTCCGATGCCTCAGCCTCTCTTCGCATTCGTCAGCCTCTACCAGGGAGGAAGGAAGCTGTACGAAACACCGCCGAAGACGATCGCTCCGGACCCGGCAAACCGACTCGGGACGATGACGCTGATTTTCGATCTAGGTGTGGACAATCTTCCGCGCGGCCAATACGACTGCCAGGTCACGGTCCTCGATCCATCGACGCAAAAGGCGGCTTTCTGGCGGGCGCCGATTCTGCTTGTAACTCAGTGAGACTCGCATTATCTAAAGGTCGGAAAACCTTGTTTCTGCCAAAAAGCGAGGGAACTTCAGCTCGCATCCCGTACGATGTTCTTAAAGGTAGTAGAGCGTGAGTAAAACATTGTGAAGTCTTGCGTTGTCGCGAATGGGATGATAGCCGCATTCGACGAAACTTGCCGTGACGCCCCTTTGATCTGGATATCCTTCCGTTTCCGACCAGTAACGCCCGGGTAGCCAGTGATCCGCTCGGAACTCCCAAGCATGAGAGATCCATGGAGCCCAGATTTCAGTCGCCGTGTGAATGGCGATAATCCACTCATCGAGGAGACTGTCCACTTCAAACTGCGGACACACGCGCGCTGGTGAAAAGAGATGTTCGTGGAGTGAGAGCGTTCCGATCCGCACTTCGACAATCTGATGCGGCGCGTTGGCCTCTCCAAATAGCATTCTGATTCGGAAAACGCGACGACAAATGCAGACCACTCTGATCAATGGTTGGCATACCGCCTTCGCATAATCAAGACCCTCCGGAAAAGGCAGAGCCAACGTGAAGAAATATGAACATCAATTCGTGATGCGCAAAAGACAACGGTGCGCGCGGATCATGTGGCTGTTGTGCGGATACGCTGATATGTGACCGCGCTGCTGGGCCCGGGGGTCAGCCCCCGAACCCCTTCAGCAATTTATGGCCGATAGTTGAGCCGGCACTACTACAGCGAGTTGCTGACGTTGCTGAACACAGTGTTTACGGCGGTAGCAACGCCCTTGACGCTGGTGATGACAGCCAGTGAAATAAACGCGACAACCAACGCATATTCGACCAAATCCTGGCCGTGTTCGTTGGTTGCCAGATTCTGGACTTTGATATACAGCCTCAGAGCTAGGTTATTCATATTTGATCCCTCTCGTAGTTGAGATTTACGGATAAGCTAATGACGCGGCCTTAAATTCAGGAAACGTACTATGAATCGTGGATTGTAATAAGGTCGCTGTCAACGTTGCTACGGTGACGTTGAGGCCAGTTACCTTTTCCGACTCAATGAAACTTTTGCGTCATTTAGCGGCAATTCCGCCGGCAATGTGGCTTCGGTGACCTTGGAACCGGTTACCTTTGCCAACCAGAAGAAACTTTAGCGTCATTCAGCAGCGCTTCAGTTCGATAAGCGGGCGCTGCACAGCCCGCTTGCCAACAACAATTCGTGGGTGTCGAATTTGCGGTGAACGTTGCGCGAGTACTTTGCCGCGACTATGCAGAGCGCAAGATCGTTGCGAGCCTGGCGAGCGAGACGCCCCAAAGCTGCTGATACCAGAAGAATTCTCTATCGGATGGGAGAGCTGTGTGGCGCAGTTCGAGAATGCTGCTCGCGAAGTTGCCGCGAATGCGGAAATCGACCAGGGTTTCTGTCATCCCGGGGTCAGCTACGTCGCGCCATGACAGGCGTATCTTGCGCTGATGACAAAAGAGGAATGAGCCGACGAAGCTGGCGATGGAGCAGCCGGCACGGATCTGGTCGAGGCGGTAGCCATCCGCGCTCTTCGAGGCGATGATTCGCGAATCTTTCGAGTGATTGGGCAACGAGATCCATGCTTCGAGGTATTCCGGTTCGGTCAAAGCCTGTGAGATGCGGCGCGCATCCGCGTCTACCGCGACCGATAAGGCAATCGCCGGGACTGGCCGAGATACGGGAAGGACGCATAGGCGAAGCCTCTGCGCCGGCTGCTCCGGGGGAGCTTCCAGGGTTTCTAACACGACAATGACCTCACTTCTTAAAACGTGCACGCTGCAGTCCAAAGCGTGCGCATGGTCCTGCGGAGTGACGAATACAATCTCCGACGGGACGAATCGCAGCCAGCCGGGAGGAGCCGCGTATATGGATGAAGACCGGCGAACTGATGCAAGCTCCCGGCTTCTTCCATTCAGTAGATTCGCGAGCCTCGCCTTCCAATAGAGGGATTTAGGGTTGGATCGCCGAGCTGGCGTGACGAACGGCCAGGAACATTCGCCAGAATGCAGATCGAGCGAATGAATCACCCGTAGAAACAGGACAGGCTCTTCAAGAAACGGAAAGATCAGGAGCGATGGAGGCGATCCCCGAGGGACGAACGGTAGCTGCGGCCCATTGCGACTCTTTGGCCGTTGTCGAGGATGACCACGGAGTCGCCGTTCGTTTCCCTGCGCACTTCCTTTACATACTTCAGATTCACGATGAAAGAACGATGAACGCGGAGGAATCCTCGAGGGTCTAAACGATCCTGCAAGTGCGCCATGGTCTCGCGCAGGAGATGTGTTTCAGTAGCCGTGCAAAGGCGGACGTAGTTGCCCTCGGCGCCGATCCAGCGAATATCGGAGACGGGGAGGAAGAGAATGCGCCCGCGAGACTTAAAGACAATGCGATTGGTGTACAGGTTGAGAGCCGAGGCGGAGCCACTGCCCGAGGCGGCATTTTGTTGCGGCAGAGCGAACTGCTCGCGGACACGCTGAATCGCGGCGCAAAGCCGTTCGCGCGTAAATGGCTTCAAGAGATAGTCGACGGCATTCACCTCAAATGCGCGAACCGCGTACTGGTCGTACGCCGTGGTGAAGATGACGCGGGGGACCGGATTTGCCGGCTGGTCGCTGAGCGCTCCCACGACATCAAATCCATCCATGCCGGGCATATGGATGTCGAGGAACAAGAGCTCGGGATTAGCGGCGCGCACCAACTCGATGGTCTCAAGGGAGGTAGCAGACTCGCCAACGATTTCGATGTCGTTTTCGTCGCGAAGCAATTGGCGCAGTTTCTGGCGCGCCAGGACTTCGTCATCTGCGATGACTGCGTGGATCATCACACACCGAACCTTGTGACAGTTTCGAGAGCGGGCTGTGAGAGCTGGAGCGGAAATTCAATGGAAACCTGCACACGGGCTGGATCTACTTCGCTGATCAGGAAAGAACCATCATCTCCGTAATGCAGGCGCAGCCGGTTTTTCACGTTGGATAATCCAACGCCATGGCCGGCGCCGGAACCATTCGTGTCAATCGAGAGGCCGATACCGCTGTTCGTGACACAGGTTCTTATGTGGTCGCCGTGCCTGGAGACCTCAACCGTCAATTCGCCGCCCCTATTCAGTTTCGACAATCCATGGACAAAAGCGTTCTCGACAATCGGTTGCAGAATCATGGCTGGAACCAATGCGTCATGCAATTCTGGATCGACGGAGAGTGTCCGAGTGATTCGCCCTGTGTAGCGCCTGTCTTGCATAGCGAGGTAGGTCTCAATGAATTCGATTTCATCGTGCAGGGGAATGAGCTGAACGTCTCTTCGTTCCAATGTCATACGGAGCAGGCTGCTCATTTGTTCCAACATGGAGTCGGCGGCGTCAATGTCGCTCCGCATCAGGCTGGAGATGCTGTTCATGGTGTTGAAGAGGAAGTGCGGATTCAGCTGCATCCGCAACGCCGCAATTTGCGCGTTGGCCAATTGCGCTTCAAGCCGGGCGGCGAAAGTCTCCTTTTCACGAAACTGCTGATAGTAGCCGAAGCCGCGAAAGAAGAAGAACGCCCCCCAGAAGATGACCATGCTCTCCACCAGGTCACCTTTGAAGTTGAATGAAACCCTTTGCCAATAGGGCATGGGCGGCCGGTCGACGGGTACTGTGCGGATAAAGATGACCCAAATCATCTCCTGGATCCAGCACGTAACCAGGCTAACCGGGAATACGATAGTCAAAATCTGGAGGGCGCTTGCCTTCTGGATGAAGGGCCGGTACAGGCGCCAAAGCACCCACGAGATGATTCCCCAAATGAAATACTGCGACCCCCAGGACCCGAAGACAAGGGCGGCGCTGATGCGATAGCCGGACTGGAAAAGATGGAGCCACTCCTGCGCGGCGAACAGGACTCCGATGAGCGTGAACGCTGCAACAAAAACGACCGGATGCGTCAGCACCGATCGGACCGGAGAATCAGCCGCTGCGATGCTGCGCCGGGAATGTGCCCAAGAAGTCCTGGGTGTTGACACGAACCTGCCTCCGTACCAGAAAGATTGGCGTTGATTGCATTGTCACCGATTTGTCGATCAATCGCAGCAATTCCGCTAAAAAAGCAGGGTCGTGGCGCAAAACCGCCAGTGTAGTGAAACCTTGAGAGAAAACGGGGCCGCCCCATCAAGTTCGCAGCGCAGCGGCACCGTGCCGCCGCTAATTGTCGGGCGATGTCAGCAATTGCGCCGCGTGCTCACCGTCTCCAGGATCTCCCAAGGCAAGCACGGGGAACCCGTCCCGAGTCTCTCCCTCTCTATCGACGAACGCAAGCGCGAAATGGTGCTGTGAAAACCATTGCTCAGCTTCGGAACCGATGGTCTGGGACTGAAAGGAACCCAGCCTGGCCGAAAGGAGCTGCAGGTCGGTCGCAAGGAGCTTCTTCGCCTCGTCCCCGCCTTGCAGACAAGAAACGCGGAAATGATAGTACGCGGCCTTGCTATCCTTGGGAACTCCGTTGCCGTCGCGCGCCAGGACGCCGAGCAGCATTGACGACCTCCAATTGCCTGCATTTGCCGCCTGGTTGAGAAGTTCTGTTGCCTCGCCAGGGGATCGGGCAAGCGCGGGATTGCGAACCAGAAGCAGTCCCAGGCTGTGCATTGCGGGAACATAGCCTGACGCCGCCGATTCGCGGAAGAAGGACGCGGCAGCGCTCAGGTCGCGTGTGTGATTTGGGCCGTTGAACAGGAGCGTGCCCAGATCGAATTCCGCCAAAGGATCGTGTAGACCTGCACCCCTCCGATACCAACGCTCGGCGGCAGCCTGGTCCACAGGCACACCGATTCCGAAGGCATAGAAATCTCCGAGATAGCAAGCTGCCAGTCCGCTGCCTGCGCCGGCAGCTTCATTCAATAGTTTTAGAGCCAGCTTTTCGTTGGTCGGAACTCCTGTGCCCCACAAGTAGGCCACGGCAAGATTCACCTTTGCGCGAACCAGTCCTCCGGAGGCTGCGAGCTGATACCAGTGTGCAGCGCGCGCCGGATCCTTGGGAACGCCGATGCCAGCCTCATAGAAGTAACCGATCTGCAGTTCCGCGCGCGGATCTCCGGCGCCTGCGGCCTTCTCGTACCAATAAGCTGCAAGTTTCAAATTCTGCGCAACGCCGTGGCCAGCAAGGTAATCGCTGGCGAGCTTGATTTGCTGGTCAACGTTGCGAGGCTCGGGCGCAACCGTGGGGGAGGGAATGTCGGCGGCAGCTGGGTCGGCAAGTATCTTCGTCGGTGCGGAGAACAAGACGCAGCAGGACGCAAGGCTGATGGCAAAGGCGCGGCGACGACGGCTTTGTAGGAGCATCATTGGTCTTCTCCGGTTGTGAGATCGTGATTCGGGGACGGCCGGTGACATGGCCGATCAGATACGGCTGATACGCATTCGACTTTGATTATGATCCAATGTTATTTACTTTGAATGAGTTACAGGAACATCCCGCACCGCGAATCAGCCGTCACAAATCCATTCCATGGCGGTCGGTCACGGGGCGAGCGCCGTTGGTCACAAAAATTCAATTGGAATCAGGATTGTGAATAACTGCGGCGCAAGGTCAAGCAGCAGCGATGCTCTCAGCGAGTTTTGGGCGGCGGCGGCGCGGAGACGCCGCCGTTGATTGAATGCAAGGTTGCGCATCGAGCTATCAGAAGACGACTTTGCCCCCCAGAATCACGAATCGATTGCCCGAGGCCGAGCCGGATACGCTGCCCGAAGTGTTCTCAGCGTTGCTCGTGAAGTTGCTTGCTCCCACGAAGGCATTGCCGACTCCGCGAAACTGCTGGTTCAACACGTTGTAGGCTGCCATGGACAGTTGCAGGTTCACGTGCTCAGCGATGGGGAAGGTTTTCACAATGGTTGCGTCGAAATCGCTGTAGGGCTGCCCGCGAAGCAAGCTTCTGCTCCAACCCGGATAGGGATTGTTCACCGAAAGCGCGTAGGCCTGGTTGTTGATGATCCAGTGCGTGGTTTTGGGATCGACGGGCGTGCCGGGAGAATAGACACCGGTGGGGTACACCGAGGTGTCGCTATTGAAACCGTCGCTCCCATAGATCACATACTCCGGCGTTCCCGGAAGCGGCGCTCCCTGGGTCGGCCTCGGCGTAGGGTTCTGACCCCCCGTGTACGAATTCAGGTAGGCAACCGTATTGATCGGAGCGTTTTTGTTCGAAACCACAAGCCGACAGCTATCAATCCCAGTTACGTCCTGGTTGAAGGCCCCATCGCAGAAGCTGGTGTCGCCTGTGTTCGCATCGAGATCGATTGGTTGATAGGGAGTGTAGACCTGGCCGCTGCGATAGCGGTAGATGCCACTGAGCAGAAAGCCGTTCGCGAACCGGCCAAGGAGCGTGTCGCCTTTCACGAATTTAGGCACGTTGTAAGTGAATCCAATGCCAAGTGTGTTGGGGAAGTCGTTGCCGCTGAGCCCGCGCTCGGCAACGCTGGGGTCAAGAGGGTTCTGAGCAAAAGCATTCGTGCTGCCTCCGGCCCCGGTGCTGCGGAATCCGTCGGTGGCGTTGTTCATGGCCTTGTTAAAGGTATAGGAAACTGTCGAATTGAGACCGTGGAAGTTTTGCGTGGTCAGGTTCAACTCGAGCGCGTTGTAGTTAGCCCAGCCGCCGTTACTGGTCTGAATCAGGTCCCCATAGTTACAATTCGGGCGACCGTATCCGTCAGCTGAAGGGTTGGAGCAAAGCGACATGCCGGAATAGAGCTTGGGGAAGGCCGAGACGACAGGGAGCATGTACGGATTCGCGTCGATCGATTGAAAATCGGCGGTAGTCTTGGAGCCGACGTAGCGCACCTCCCCGACAGCAGCATTGCCTATCTGATGCTGGATTCCGAGGGTCCAGGTTTGCACATACGGCGTACGGAAATTGGTCGGGAAAGAGTCTACGACATCCTGGCCAGGGTCTCCGCCAATGGGTAAAGAAGGCAAGTTAAGCGTGCGAAAATCCGCGTTCAAGATTGAGCCGCTTGAAGGAAGGCAGGCATTGGAACCACAAAGGATAGCGCCGTCGTTGGTCACCGGCGCTCCATCGGCGACGAGCAGAGCGAGGTTATAGTACGCGGGGTTCGCATTGATGGCATAGCCAGAGCTGACGACCAGTTTTTTGTCGAAGTCCGGATTCCATGCCAAGCCGATGCGGGGCTCGAAATTCGTATAAATCTGAGGGACATAGGGCACTGTGCGAACGCTGAGCGGCAGCGAAGGATCCCAAAACGCCGTGGCGGGGTTGCTTTCGCGGGCCACGGTTTGCGAGTGCAGCTTATCGATCACATCGCTGAAAAACTCCCAGCGTATGCCGAGATGCAGAGTCAACGTGGGGAGAGCCTTCCAGTCGTCCTGGAAGTAGGCAGCAACGTCTGGTTCGGTAAAAGGGACGGTCAGATCGCCGTTCGCCAGATAGGCATAGCTTGACACGCCTGACACGCCCGTTTCCGCTTCCAGCTGCGCGTCCGGCGCTCCCAACAGGTTGCTGAGTGTTCCGTAGTTGGGCTGGCCGTTGTAGTAGAAGATGCCCGTGTCAGGTGAGTTCTGGTAATCGAATTCGCCGCCAAAGAGGAGCGTCTGGTGGCCATGAGTCCAGGTGGCGTTGTTCTGCACTTGGGTGACCTTCACCGTGCCGCCTTGCGGGAAGTCGGCATCTCCACCGAAATTCGATTCATCGAGTCCTCCATTGAAGTTCACTTCCGCAGGGCACACGCCGAAATTCGTGACCACGCAATTGGGAAATGGGCCACCCTGGAAGTCGACTTTGGAATCCTGGTAGCTATAGCGCAACTGGTCGACGAAGTTGGCAGTGAAACTATGAGTCCAATCGGCTCCGATGTCGTAAGTCTCGGACGGTTCGTTGTACCAGTCGCCGGCGCCAATCCCGTCTGCGCCCGGCAGCCCTAAGGCAAGCTGTTTCTGGTAAAGGAATCGTAAGAAGAAGCGATCCTTTTCGGTGGGCTGCCAGTCGAGTCGAGCAAGTTGCTCCTGGTCGTTGGTGGGACTGGTAATGGACCGTGTAACGCCGGCTACTTGAATGTTGGCGCTGGCGCCATTGGCGTCGGTAACACTTTCCAGGCAAGCACCACCGCCCGTATAGGTGTCTCCGGCGGGGCAAAACGCAGCTGGAACTGGAATGGGCTCCGGATTGCCGGCCGCGATGGAATATGGGCCGAACCCCGCGATCGCGGCTGCGCCTGGGTCGCTGGCAAATGTCGATTGAATGGCGCCGAGGCCGGCGGCGCCGGGAACGGGAGTAAGAAAGGGGAAAGATTCGGAGGGCGCCACACCGGTCCGCACCCTGTCCCAATAGGTACTGAAAAAGAAGAAGAGCTTATTCCTAAAAACCGGACCGCCAATTGTTCCTCCGGGGCGATTCTCAACGTAGCGCGGAAGTACCGGGGTTGCAATCAGGAGCGGGTTCTTTTCGCCGTTGCTCAGCGAACTCAGGAACTGGCTCTGATAAAGATCGAAGCCACTGCCATGGAATGAGTTGGTTCCGGACTTTGTGATGTAGTTCTCTACCGCGCCGGCGTTGCGGCCATACTGGGCGCCATATTGGTTGGTAATGACCTGGAGTTGCTCAATCGCATCCTGGTTGCCAAAGAAAACCAGCGTTCCGCCGACTGAATTGTCGTTGTTCGACTGGCCGTCGATTTCGTAGTTGTTGTAGCGCGAGCTCTGGCCGTTCACCGAATAGTCGTCGCCATTGGAGTTGGAAAAGCTGTCATCGCCAACACCGGTCACACCTGGAATGAGCTCCACGATGGTATCGAATCCATTGTTCAGAGGCAGATTCTGCACGGTATTGGTATCGAAAATCGTCGTCACCTGCGAATCGGTTGTCTCAAGCAAGGCGGCGGCGGAGCCGTTGACCTCGACCTCTTGTGCCTGGCCGGCCGCCACATGGAGCTTTACTTCGACCAGATTCGTGGTTGCTCCGGCCACAACCTGAACGTTATCGACGTCCTCATTGGCGAATCCGCCCGCAGTGATGAGTGCACGATAGGTTCCGATCGGAACGGTAAAAAACTTGAAGGAGCCATCGCCGCCTGACTTCACGTCGAGCTTGACGCCAGTCGCCAGATCAGTGATTTGAATCTGTGCGCCGGGAACAACGGCCCCGGAGGGGTCGGTAACCGTTCCAGTGATGGTGCCCGTGGTGATGCCCTGGCCCATAGCGGATGCGGCAAGAATGACCACTCCCAAGCCCAAAACCATCCTGTTCACAATTTTCACGGTTGCCTGCTCCTTAGATTGCTGAATTGCGCCCACAATTGTGCCGAAATGCGGCCTTCGAGCGCCGACAAATGAAGCTCCATCCGATTGCGAAGTGAAGAGCCCTCGCTTCCCTGCTTGTGCCGGGCCGATTCTTGCGTTTTCATGTTGACCACTTATGGGGAACCTGGAGAGCTTTCACTTCGACAGTGCAATGACGTCACTGGCCAAACGCTTTTTGTCTTTGCACGCATGGTGCCTATCGCTCAATTCGCGGGGACAATGTGATGAGCGGTCAGAATTCAGGGATCAATAGAGGGCAATAAGCTCCCGCAACGTTTAAAGCAGACGACTGAAGGTCGCAACTTTTAAAATTGACGTATCCGCAGCAGCGCACGCCTACTGCATTCTGGAATCGGTGACGAATGGCGAACCAGGCGTGACAAAACGCGCGAAACGCTGGTAAATTGCGCTGAATCAATCCGAATTGCAGGCTTGCCAATGGATTTGGATATGGAAGCTCATAGGTGACGAGGATTCAGGCGAACGTCAGGGAGCTCGTTACGAATTGCCGGACCTTCTGAATCAAAAACTGCATCAGTTTCGGCAAGAATTGAAGAAACAGAATACGTGCGAAGACGCGATATTCTGAACGACCAACGATCCTGTAATGCCGAGAGCGGTGATCGAATAGCAAATTCTTCATTTAGAAGGCGCATCGGGCATACTTCTGGTGTGCATGGAATCGTTCGGTTCATTGCCTTCGCGGCGGCATTTGGCGCAGTCAGCGCCTTTAGCCAAACGGGCGCTCCTGCGTGGCAAAGCGCGGTTGACCGCGCGGCCCGCGAGGCTCCCGAAGCGAGAATCGTCGTGCTGGATCTCGCCAGCGGACGCTTGCTGGCCGCGCACCGGTTGGATGATGCGGCGCGAACGCTGGCCGCGCCGGGATCGACATTGAAGCCGCTGGTTCTATATGGGCTCGTGAGCGCAGGCCGGTGGAACCCTGCGAGCCGCGTCGCATGCAACCGGCAACTCGTCGTAGCCGGCCATCGGCTGGCGTGCGCGCATCCGCTCGCTCCGCCCTTCGATGCCCGCGAGGCGTTGACGTGGTCGTGCAACACCTACTTTGCCGCGGTGGCACGCACGCTGCATCCGGGCGCGTTGGGGCAGCTACTGCGGCCGACTGGCTTGCTCGGCTCGACGGGTCTTGCCCACGATGAAGCAGTGGCCGAGTTTCGCGAACCGGATTCCGGCGATGCGGAGCAGTTGACGCTGCTGGGAGTGAAGGGCGTTCGCGTGACCCCACTGGAGCTGGCCACAGCGTATCGCTGGCTGGCGATGGAGTTGGCCGCGCACCCAAATTCCGATGCGGCACAAGTTGTTCGCGAAGGGCTTGAGGATTCGGCCAGCTTCGGCATGGCCGGACAGGCGAGCTTGGGTGGCATCGTGGTGATGGGCAAAACGGGCACGGCAGAGGGCATCCAGTCGAGCCGAACGCACGGGTGGTTTGTCGGGCTTGCTCCCGCCAAAAAGCCAAAGGTCGCGATTGCAGTGTATTTGCCAGCAGGCCGCGGCGCGGACGCGGCGCATGTCGCAGGAGAGATTTTGGCCAACGCACCTTTGGAGCGCCCTTGACCCGAGCGGCCGCAAATCGACAGTGGATGAGGCGATCGCTCCTTAGCCTGTTGGCCGTCGCCGCCGTTGCGTGGACCGGTATGCAACAAGCGCCACAAGCTGCCGTGAGCGCTGCTGCAGCACCACGAGAAGATCGGGCCGACGCGCGCGGGACGCTTCGCGTTGGAATGTGGACTCTGTGGCACGATCGCGAAGTGGTGCTGACGCCTACCGAGCCTAATCACAAAATCACCTTGCGAGGTTGCTCCGAATGCGCCACGCGCACATTCGCGAAAAAGTCCATCGTTCGCGCGGATCGAAACGCATTGACGCTGACGGCGGCGGGCAAAACGGGCAAAGCGCCGCGCATCTTGCTGGCGGAGCCGGTGACGCTTACGGCGCACGGCGAAACCGTGACACTCCATGATCTTGTCGCGATCACAGCGCGAAAGGGTGCGCTGGTCATCGTGGTGACGCTGCCTGTCGAAAGCTATGTCGAGCGGGTGGTAGCGAGCGAAAGCGGCGCAGCGGATAGCGCCGATTCAATGAAGGCGCTGGCGATTGTTGTGCGCAGCTTTGCGTTGCATGAGGCGCATGGCCATACGGATTACGACCTGTGCGACTCGACCCACTGCCAGCTTTTGCATTGGAACAGCAATGGCGGCCGTGCGGCGGCAGCGCACGCGGCTACGCTGTCAACTGCGGGCGAGACATTGTGGTTCCACGGTCAGCGGGCGCTCGCCTACTTTGGAAAGGATTGTGGTGGACGGACGGCTTCACCAACGGAGATTTGGCCTCATGCCAGGGCGGTTTCCTATCTGCCGTCGCAACCGGACCGATTTTGCACGGGGGATGGCGGCCGGGAATGGGCGTCTGAGATTACCCGTGCTGAGCTTTCGGCCGCGCTGGCCGCGCATGGGCTCGCGAAGCCGGGATGGCAGAACATCAGCGTCGCGCGTCGCGGCGAGTCTGGCCGTGCAGTGATCATTAAGATCGATGGCGCTGAGATCGGCGCCGACGAATTTCGGCTGGCCGTAGGCGAGTCACTAGGATGGAACCGAATTCCAAGCACATGGTTCGAGGTGAGCCGACAGGGCGATGGATACGCATTTCACGGGCGCGGATGGGGCCATGGCGTCGGGCTTTGCCAGAAGGGCGCCGCGGCGATGGCACGACAGGGTCGATCGATGCAAGAAATTCTGGAGCAATATTTTCCGGGGACGCAGGTAGCCGACGAAGCGACCGGGCGCGAATGGAGCAAGTTTGCCGGCGACGGATTTGTTCTCGAGTCGCTCGAAGCAAACGACGCGGCGTACCTGGCCGATTTGAATCGCGCGCGCGCGGAAGCGATTGAGCGATCGGAATTGCATGCGACGAAACCGTTCACGGTGCGCGCTTTCTCGAGCACGCCGGCTTTCCGCGAGGCTACGCTCGCGCCCGGATGGGTGGCAGCATTCACTGAAGGGGATTGGATTGGAACGCAGCCTCTGAGGACGCTGGCTGGCCGGCGACTTTTGGCGGACACAATGCGTCACGAGTCTCTGCATGCGCTTGTCGAGCAACAGGCTGGAACGCGCGCGCCACTCTGGCTGCGCGAAGGGCTGGTTGAGGTTTGGAGCAAGCCGAGCGGCAACGCAAATTCGAGCAACCAAGAATTACCCGCGCCTGAGCTGACTGTTAATGCGACCGATGCCTCATTGGCACATGCGACAACCGAAGCGGAATCGGAGGCCGCGCATCGTGCTGCCGAGTGGTACGCCGCGCAACTACTCGCACACTATGGGCGAACGCAAGTACTCGAATGGCTCAAATCAGATGTTCCCGCCGGAGTCGTCGCCGGCCTCGGGCGGAAGTAGCTTGACGGAATCCTCATTGAGCGGGGTCGGGCCGACTGAGGCAGGAACGAGGGAGTCTTCATCTAGCTGCAGTTTGTTGGGCACGGTTCGGCACAACAGCACTACGCACCATGCAAGAAGAAGAACCCAGCAAACCACCGCCAACAAATACGATCCCGCGAGCTTGAGCATGACAGACCAAACCTGATGCGTTACGGTCCCATGCGGCTCGCCGGTGAAGAAATGGCTGGGCCACTCGACGGCTACGAGAGCCGCAACGATAACCGCCAGCCACCAGCGCCAATTCAACAGGAGACGAATGATCTTTCGCCACGGCAGACGCCAACCCCATTGAGCAGAGGCCATTGCCCAGGGAATCACCTTGGCCGGCAACGCGATCCATCGAAAAACCCATACTAGAAACGTGAGCCAGCTTTGAATATGGTCGTAGGTAAAGAGTGTGGCGCGCAAGTGAGCTGAGGCGCGCGAATTCAGATAGCCGGCCCATTCGGGAATCTGGTCGCGGCACCAATCTAAAAGCGCCCACGCGGCCCATGCGATCACGGCCCAGACCAAGAGAGTGATTACGCCCAGCCACAAAGGTACGCGCCGCTGCTCATCATGGAAGAGCCTGCGCACGGTTCCCGCCTCAAGGAGCAAAGCTATGGCAAGCAGCACGAGTGGCATAAACAAGGTGAGCCCCACTTGCCACGCATAACTATCGGGCAGGCGCGTCCACGCAACGCCCGCGAGAATCAGGAGGAGCGTGGCCCAAAACTGAGCTGCGACCCACGCGAGGCTCGAGCGGAGGCGGTGAAACAGATCGTTCAATGGGTTGGCGGCGGCAACATCACTCACGGCTGCACCTCCAGCGTTGCGGGATCGGTGGTGGTCTGGATGTTTGATTGGTACATCGGTCCGGCCTGTGCAGGACTGATTTGGAAAAGGCCGGAATTATCGGCCTGAATCAGGTAAACGTAGACGCTGCGCCGCCCGAAATCTGTGTTGAAGAATGCGGCGCGGTCGTCGCGGAACTCCTCGCGCGTAAACAATTCTGCCCACCAATCGGGCTTATTGTTCAGCGTGTACAGCCCCGGATTTGCCAGGAACTCCGTGCCGGCGGGGATGGGGTCCTGCGCCTGCAGGTATTTCCAGTTTGTTCCGTTGAGCGCCAGCTTGACGGCAACGATGTCACCAATATGGACTGGGCCTTTGAGCGGAACAAGGTCGTAGGTGATGGGATCGGTTGGCTTGTCCTGTTTCTTTTGCAGCAAGTAATAGTCGCGCGTGATGTTGAGCGCGAGCTGGCCCTGCTGGAAAGATTTGCGATCAGCGGAGTACCAACTGTTGGCGGCGGACCAGTACGTGATGCCATTGCCGCTTTTGCTGATTGTGACTTTTCCGCCACTGGCAGCCTGAGCCGCGGGAAGTTTGATCTGCCATGGCGCAGCGAAGACATCGTCGGAACCGAAGTGGTGCTTACCGACGCTTGTGCCGTTCACGAGAACCTCGACGTCGGAGGTGTTCGCGAGTTCGCCGCTGAGGGCGAGGTAATCGGTGAGGCCCTGGATCACCATGGACGTCTGCTTTGTGGAGAACCAGTAGTCGCCATCGCGATTTTCAGCGAGCCAGCGCGCAGCCTTGGGCATCAGGCCACTCGAACGATCCTGCTGGATGAGAAGCTTGAGCGCGAAAGAGGTTGTCTCCGGCGAAGTGTCATCCGAGAATTCCATCATGCCGTCGTACGTGCCCTGCCAGTAGGCATCGACATCGGTCGCGTGGGCCTTCTTTTCGAGAAGGACCGCAGCCTGGTGTGCGCGCGCATCGCCCGCCGCATCGAGTGCCAGCCCCGTGAGTGCGAGCCCCTCGTCACTGAGTTTGTCCTGGCTGCTCCATGCTCGATCGAGCGCGTCTTTTGGCGCGCCACCCGTTGTGGCCAAAGCGTAAACCGTGTAGGCGCGCAAGTCTGGAATCATGTCAGGATGAGCGGCCAGCGTCGAGGTCAACCAGTTGCGCGCGTTGTTGAGCCGGTCGTCGTCGACGGTATAGCCGGCCTGTTTCGCCTGTCCCAAACCGCTCACAACGTATGCGGTCATGAAGACGAGGCTGGGATCGTCCTGCCACCAGCCCCAACCACCATCGTCGTGCTGATAACTGTAGAGCCGCTCCAGCCCCGCACTGACTTCGTCGTTGAGTGTCTTTCGATCAATCGGCGACTTGATATGAAGCTTGTCAACAGCCTGCGCCACGATCAGGTCGGGCAGGAAGCTCGACATCGTTTGCTCCGTGCAGCCCCATGGATAGCTGGTGAGGTAGTCGAGCGCATCGAAAACGGTTCCCGCGACGGATGGGGAAACGGTGACAGTAAGCGCGCGAGAGCCCGGATCCGACGTGGCCGGATAGCTGAACACCCACTGATTTTGCCCCGTGCCCGAATAGACCACACCCGCGCCGGTTGCATTCTGCTTAACGCCGAACGCTAGAACCGGCAGCGTCATCTGGAGCGCGTCCGATTCTTCATTGGTGAGCGCTTTGGCAGTAAGAGTCGCGTTGCCGATCACTCGCGCCTTCACTCGCCAATCCACATAGTTTTCGGCATTAGCGGAGATGGTGATCTTCAGCCTCTGGCCGCTGAGCACGTCCACTCCGCTGACATCGAGAGCGAAGGTCACGTCTTTGGCGGTCGCAAGGTAGTTGTGCGCGATAACGCGAATCACCGTCTCGTCGCCCTGCCTGAAGAATCGCGGCGCGGCCAAACGCACGATCAGGTTTTTGCGCACCAGCACACGCGTGACCACGCCGCCCGCCTTTCCGTCGTCGGTCATGGCTCGGATGGTTGCGCGCCACGTGGTGAGTGCATCCGGGAAGTTGAAAGTGACGTGCGCGTGGCCGTCGGCGCCGGTCTCCACGCTGGGGTTCCAGTACGCCGTATCGGGAAAGGCCTTGCGTATCTTTGGAACCACCAGATCGGAGCCCGGTTTTACCTGAGCCATGCGCGGATGGTAAAGTCCGTTGGCCAAGTCGACCAGCAGCGGGTTCTTGGTGCCCGCCTGACCGGAGAAGAAGAAATCGAAGGATGTCTGTGGATCGAGGTAGACATATCGCGCCGGATAGAACGACCCGACGATATCGGGTGTCGTATCGGGCCGCACCGAATAGAGCGCCTCATCGACGACACCGAAGCTCAGGTCAGTCTGGACCGGTTTGCCCGCAGAATCGACTGCAAATACGTCGAAGCTGGCCGCCTCCTCCGGCTCGTATTGGCTCTTGTTGGGCGTCGCCGTGATGGTGAGCGTGCGCTCGACGAGCGGAACCTTGAGGCTCTTCTGCGCCGTCATCAACTGATCGTCGTGAACGACAACAGCAGTGACGACGAGGTTAGGCTGAGCCTTCTGCGTAATGGGAATATCGAATGGAGCGCTGGCGCCAGTTAAATGGATGAGTTGGCGTGACTGCACGCTGTCGCCCTCGGTCGTTACCACGGCCCACGATTCGGGCAGGCCCGTTACGAGAAGCAGGTGCGCTGTGTCTCCCACGCTATAGGATTTCTTGTCGGCGACAATCTGCGCCTGGGCGTTAGTCTGATACCACGAGCCTGAGCCGTTCCATACCCAAACGTAGGTGGAATCTTCGACGGTTCGGCTTTCCGGCGTCTGGGCGGTGGCTTTCACTTCGAAGTCGCCGCTGCCGCTAAGGGCCAGATCGACCGAGGTCGTTCCGTTGGAGCCGGTGACCGCATCTTTGCTACCGGCATCAGTGTCGGTGCGCTCGTGAGTGACCGAATCCCACTTCTCAAGTGCCGCCGCGATGTGGACCTTAGTCTGCACCGGTTTGCCGTCATAGTCCTGCGCCGTTACTTTGACTCGCGTGGGCTGACCGGCCTGTACGACATAGTTTGTGGGCTCCACGCTCAGTCGAAAAGACCCGTAGGTGGCCAGCACCGTGGAGTGTCCGGCGACTTCACGATTCGCAGCGTCCGTTACGCGCGCCTCGATGCGATAGTCCTGGTCGGTGTGCTTGGGGTCGGTTCGAGTGGGCAGCGTGACCGTCAACTGACCATTTGCGTCGAGGATGCCCTGGTGCTCCTGTTGTTCGGTCTGGCCGTAGGTGTCGTCGGCGTCGTCGGAATTGTCCGAGTCATTTGAATCGGCGTCTGCGTTATCGCCGTTATCGTCGCCCTCGTCTTGATCCCACCAATAATGAGTCGATGTGTGCACGGCGTAAGTGACCTTGGCGCCAGCAACGGGCTCGCCGAAGAAGTAGCGCGCGTTAATCGTAGCTTGAATCGAATTGCCTTGCAGCACGCGTGGCACGGCTGGCTTCACAGTCACCTGGTATTCGGGCTTCTTGTAGTCCTCGACGTAGAAGTTGCCGGCACCGCCAATGCTTTGCTCGGCAAACTCGACATAGTAGTAACCCAGCGCCGCATCAGATCCGAGGTTGCAGTCAACCGCGACCGTTCCATGCGGCGAAAGGTTCAGTTGCTTTCGGAGGACCTCCTTGTTATCAGGGCCGCGCACGGTGAGCGTGACCGTTTGCGGTCCGGGAAGCACAAGGGTGTCGTTCTGTTCCTGGCGCAGGATGCCCTTGATGTGTACGGCATCGCCGGGCCGGTAGACGGGCCTGTCGGTGTAGAGATAGGAACGCTCCGATTGCGCTCCGTTGATCTGAAAGTTGTAGCCCCAGGGTGTGACCATCGCAGCGTCAGATCCGTTGCGCGCCAGAATCCATACATTCTCCGGCTCCGCTCCCTGCGCTCCGCCCCGAATCGTCATCGTGAGCGAGGCCATGCCATCGCTGCCGGTCTTGCCGGACGATTGAAGCTGCCCGTTCGCCCAAAGCACCACGTCAGCACCGGCGATAGGCGCGCCGGATTTGCGATCTGCGACGTAGAGATCGGCGCGCGCACCTTCCGTACGCTCCACCACCGCAACAGAGGTAACGATGGCGACGGTATACGCCCTGTAGGTGCCATCAGTGGCTTCGATGAGGTAAACGCCTGCGCCCAGTCCGTCGATCGGCAATTGCTGGGTCTCGCTCACGAGCGCCGGCGGAGTCTCAAGTTTCCAGCGAGCCACCAGCTGGCTCGCGTTGAGCAAAGGAATCTGCGCGAACTGCGCCGCGCCCACAACCTGGCTGCGCTTTCCCAGCTTGGCTTGCTGCTCGCGGAAGTTGTCGCGCGCATCGTCGGTGAATTGGCCGCGGAAGAAGTGCCGGATGAGAAACCAAAGGTGAGCCTTGAAATCGTGCAGGCGCTCGACGAAGGTTTCCTGATCGATTTGCTCTTGCGGCGCGTAGTTTTGCACGCCGAAGCTGTGCACATCTTTGAGGCCGGCGAAGAACTTTTCCGCATCGCGCACCTTGTAGACGCGGAACTCGAGTTCTGGAACGTTGTGAGCGATGAGCTGGATTTTGACGCTTTCTCCGGGCGCGAAAGTGCGCGTTGTAGAAAGCGAAAAGGATCGCGGCGCGTCAGTGGCCGATGCGGGGACTGCGGCTGCGGCCGAGACCATCAGAAGCAGGGCAGCCATGAGCGGCTTGGGCAACGTCGTTTTCCGGCAAGTTGAATTCCGGTCAATCATGGAGTTCCTCGCAGAATGTTCCAGCGGTAGACACCGAGAAAGTTGGGATTACCGGCGAGCGGCCGCCATTGCGGCTGGGGATGGTCAAGGAGTTCGGAGAGAAGGACGCGGCGAAGTTCGCCGGGTTGACTATGATCGGGCCCAGTGTCATAAACCACCTCAGCACTGGCGCCGGAGCGGATCACAATCATCGAATGCCACGGCGACGACTGGCCAAACTGGCGATAGAAGAGCAGGTCCCCTGGAAGCGCCGAGCGCACATCGCGACTGACAAAGTAAGCGTTGCGCTGGACCAGCGTTTTGGCGTCGGCAAATTGGGCGAAGGCTCCGTTCGAAAGGTCAGCGGGCTCAAAAGGGCCGGGCTGAACGCGGAAGAGTGCTGTGCCGAGGGGCGTGTGGGGATAGCTCCAGGCGCGAATCTCGCCGGGAGCAGCGGGAACGTCGATTCCGGTTGCCATCAACCAGTTTTCATCGTGGCGTTTGAGCGCTTCGCGATACGAATAACGAAGAAGGCTGGCACAGTCGGCGATCTCGGGCGGGACGGCGGAAGGGGGGCGAACGGCCTGGTACTCGGCGATGAGCGTGAACCAGCGCCGGAATGCGGCCTGGTCTGCCGGATCAGTCAGTCGGAGAAAGTCGGGCGTTCCATCGCCGAATCGGTCGCCCCAGGCTGGCGCCGGCCGCGGGCGAGCCAGGGCGGTTGGAATCGTCTGAACGCGAACTTGTCGCCGGAAATAAAGGATGTGGCGGCCAGCCGGGCCGGCCCGATTAAGATACACAATGCCTGCGCCGAGACTAGCTAAGGTCACAAGCGCAATGAGCGCTCCGCTTCGGCGGGTCATGGCCGCCGGGCTGCCACCGGGTGGTCTGCCGTTCGCGTTCACTTGAAGGCAAGAGAGCGAGACGCCCCTATCCTACGTCAATCCTGCGAATTGTGCGCACTTTTCGCTTCAAAGCCTGGTGCGGCCCTTGTTCCGGGCAGCGGGTTTTGTTACCATCGCTTTACACATGGTTTGCGCCTTACCAAGCCGGTCCTGTTGTCGCCTGTCGAACATCTTTGACGGGTGTCTCCGCTAGTCTCTGATCTCTGAGCACAATCGATCTAGAAGACGCACTCGTTGCTGAATGCCGGGTTTGTCTTTGCGCGCACCGGTTTTCAGCTTTCCCACTGAAGCCGAGAGGTCTTGAATGCCGGTCGCCGAAACTGAACCAGCGAAATCATCGCCGCAATCGCCAGCCGTCACTCTGCCGCGGTTGAACCATCTGCGCCTGCTTGAGGCGGAGAGTATTCATATCCTGCGCGAAGTAGCGTCGGAGTTCGAGCGGCCGGTGATGCTTTACTCCATCGGCAAGGATTCCTCGGTGATGCTGAGGTTGGCGCAGAAAGCCTTCCACCCCGGCCCGCTTCCCTTCCCTCTTCTTCATATTGATACAGGATTCAAGTTTGCAGAGATGCTTACCTTCCGCGACGAAATGGCGCGGAAAGTGGGCGCGGAGTTGCTGGTGTGGCGGAATGAGCCGGCGATCGCCGCGGGAACGAATCCCATCGTACTCGACACCAAGCGCTGCTGCAGCCTGCTCAAGACACAGGCACTGCTGGATGCATTGCGCCATTACAAATTCGATGCGGCCTTCGGTGGCGCACGGCGCGATGAGGAGAAGTCGCGAGCGAAAGAACGGATTTACTCCTTCCGAGATGGCGCGGGGCAGTGGGACCCGAAGAACCAGCGGCCCGAGTTGTGGAACCTGTACAACGCGCGCATCCATCCGGGCGAAAGCATTCGCGTGTTTCCGCTTTCGAACTGGACCGAGATGGACGTGTGGCAGTACATCCACGAGGAAAAGATTCCGGTGGTCGATTTGTACTTCGCTAAAGAGCGGCCAATGTACGTGCGCGGTGATGCTCTGTTGCCGATTGAGCAGGCTTTTGTGGCACGACCGGGCGAAAAGCCGCAAATGGTAAAAAGTCGTTTGCGTTCGCTCGGCTGCAGCCCTTGCACGGGCGCCATCCGCTCCGATGCCGACACCCTGCCCACGATCATCGCGGAGTTGATTGGGTTCCATTCGTCAGAGCGGGCGAATCGGGCAATTGATCACGACCAGGAAGGCTCGATGGAGATCAAGAAGCGGGAGGGCTACTTCTAAGTGGCAACCCTTACGACTCCCGCATTTTCGATTGAGGAATTCCTGCTCGCCGAACGCGAGAAAGACTTGCTGCGTTTTTCGACAGCCGGCAGCGTGGACGACGGTAAGTCGACGCTCATCGGGCGGCTGCTTTACGACACGCAATCGGTCTACGAAGACCAGGTGAAGTCGATCGAAGGCAAAGGCACGACGGCGCCGGGTCAGATCGATTTTGCGCTGCTGACAGACGGGCTGCGCGCCGAGCGCGAACAAGGCATCACCATTGATGTGGCTTATCGCTATTTTTCGACGGCGCGGCGCAAGTTCATCATTGCCGATACGCCCGGCCACGAACAGTACACGCGCAACATGGCCACGGGCGCGTCGACCGCAGACGCAGCGATTGTGCTCATTGACGCGAGCAAGGGCGTGCAGATCCAGTCGCGCCGCCACGCTTACATTGCTTCCCTACTTCGCGTGCGGCATGTGATTGTCGCCGTCAACAAAATGGATTTGATTGGGTACGATGAGCGAACTTTCCATGCGATCGAGTCCGACTTCAAAAGTGTTCTTGGCCAGATTGCAGCCGATACCGGCACGCCCGTTGAGGTCCATTTTGTTCCCGTCAGCGCGCTGAAGGGCGACAATGTAGTTCACTCGACCGCCGCGATGCCATGGTACGCAGGCCCATCACTGCTGGAACTGCTGGAGGCGCTGCCTTCAGCGCGCGAGACACGCAATGAACCATTCCGCTTTCCCGTGCAGCGCGTGCTGAGGCCCGACCACACTTTCCGCGGATTTGCGGGCCAGATTGCGTCAGGAACGGTGCGCCGTGGCGACGAGATTGCGGTTTTCCCGTCAGGACGAAGCGCGAAGATCGGACGCATCGTCACATTCGATGGAGATCTTGAAGAGGCAATTGCACCGCTTTCAGTAACGCTCGTGCTCGACCACGAAGTTGACATTAGCAGGGGCGACTTGATCGCCGGCGCCAATGCAGCGCCTGTGGTGGCAAGCAGTCTAAAGGCATCGCTCGTGTGGATGGATCAGCGGCCGCTGGATGTGAATCGCCGCTATCTGCTGAAGCACACCAGCCACACCGTTCTTGCAATTGTCTCTTTGATTGATCACTGCGTTGATCTGAGCGCTCTCAAGCACGAACCTGCGGTAACACTGCGCATGAACGACATCGGCGGAGTCTCGCTGCATCTGCTGCGGCCAATGGCTGTCGATCTCTATCGCGACAATCGCGGAACCGGCGCGCTGATCCTAATCGATCCCGAATCGAACGCTACCGTAGCGGCCGGAATGATCACCGAGGCGCAAGGCCAAACCGCGACGATCGAAGAAGACGAAGCAGCAGCATGGGGCCGAGTGACCGCAGGCGAACGCGAAGCCCGCTGGAGACACCGCGGCGGCGTGCTTGAGCTTGCGGGTCCGACGGAGTTGATCGATGCCGTTGAACGGTCCTTGTTTGCCGTTGGAGCAGCGACGTGCCGCATCGATGCCGGCGAGCTTGCGTCTCTTGAACATCTGGGAATGCTTGACATCGTCGCCGATCTGCAAGCCCGATCGGGACTGCTCACTATTTTGGCGCGCACAGGAGATGAGGGTGTGCTGACTGCAAATGCCGGCGGTTTCGAGATCACGCTGGACGCCGACAACAGAATGCACGCCGTTGCTTCCGTGCATCAATTGTTGCGGCGCGCGGGAATCTTCATTTCTCCAGAAGGAGCCGATTTGTAATGGGCGTTGCAGAAATTGCTGCCGAAGTGAACGCCAGGTTGGACGTGGTGCGGGCCACGCTGGCGCGCGAAGTGACTGGCCGGGGAGACGTGTGCCTCACTTGCAGCTTTCAGGCCGAGGACGTGCTGCTTACCAAGCTGGCGATTGCGATTGATCCGCGAATTCCGATTCTTTTTCTCGATACGGGTTACCACTTCACCGAGACATATGCCTATCGCGACCGCATTGCGCGCGAGTGGGATCTGAACCTGATCAATCTGCTGCCGGAAAAAACGGTGGCTGAGCAGGAGGCAGAATTCGGCCGGCTCTATCAGTCCGCGCCTGACCGGTGCTGCGGCCTGCGCAAAGTTGAACCGCTGTTCAAGGCTGTAGCCGGGTATCGCGTGTGGCTGACCGGCTTGCGCCGCGAGCAGGCAAGGAGCCGCGCCGCGCTTGAAGAGTCGGCGATGTTTTCGCTGCCCGGCGGCAAGCAGGTGCTGAAGCTGGCGCCGCTGACGGAGTGGTCCACGCGGGACGTTTGGTACGCATGCGAGCAGCTTGGGATTCCGTTGTTGCCGCTTTATGAGCAAGGCTACACATCAATCGGCTGCGAGCCATGCACGTCGCTGCCGCTCGATCCAAACGATCCGCGCTCGGGCCGTTGGGCTGGGCGCAAAGTCGAATGCGGTATCCATATTCAGGCAGCGCCGGCGAAGTAGTCCGGAAAAGAGTGATTGAGGGCCAGCAGATGCAGTACGTTATCGGATTCTTCATCGCACTGTTCATCGCGCTCACCGGCGTGGGCGCGGGTACGGTTACTGTACCCGTCCTGGTCCTGTTTCTCGGCGTGCCTGCTCCGGTTGCGGTGGGCATCGGACTGATGTTTTCGGCGGCGGTGAAGTTGATCCTGGTTCCGGCGCAGATCGCGCGCCGCAATGTTGCCTGGCGCACGCTGGGCTATATGCTGCTGGGCGGAGCGCCCGGTGTTCTGGGGGGGTCGCTCTTCTTGAAGCATTTAATCCACGCTGGCTCGGCGAACCTGCTGAATGCAATCCTTGGAGCGATTCTGGTCACCACGGCGATTTGGCAGATCCTTTTTTCATTCCGCAACATGGAAGACAACCGTAACACGCGCGATCGTAGCCCGTTGCTCCCGTGGCTGATGTTTCCCGTAGGCGCAGAGGTCGGTTTTTCTTCCGCCGGAGCGGGAGCGCTGGGCAGTGCCGCACTCCTGAGCATGACTTCTTTGGCGCCAGCGCAGGTTGTGGGAACCGATATTGTCTTTGGCTTTGTGGTCTCGCTCATTGGCAGCGGCGCGCACTGGTTCACGCACGCCACCAACCCTGAGTTGTTATTGCAGCTTGTCATTGGCGGCGTGGCCGGGGCCGTTTGCGGGACCCTGCTGAGCACTCGTGTTCCGCGCCGGCCTTTGCGATTCGCGCTTTGGATCTGGCTGCTGATTCTAGGCGGCCAGTTCCTCTTCAACAGCTACCACGTGTGGGCCGCCACGCGCTGGAGCAAGCCTGCAGCCGAGAATTCCCTGAGCGCTCATGGGCCAAGCGGCAGTGGTGGTGGCGTGAATAAGCAGTGATCCAAGCTCGTTAGCCTGGAAAGTGAGCGCTCTCCGGCGGTCCCAAATAGCTTGGCCGCAGGGCACCGTGACTCACCACAATGCTTTCAAGCACTACGCCGGGATCAACCGCCCATATCCGCAGCGTGTGATATCCCGGCTTCGCAATCGTGAGCGGAAGCGTGACGCGCCGTACTCCATCGCTCACCGCATGCTCCCAGTCCTGCTGAGAATTGTGCTCGAGCTCGTCCACAACAGTCCGCGGCCCATCATCGACAGAAACCGCAAATCGCAGCCCGCGTCCCGGAACAAAGTTTAGCGTCGGCGCCAGTGTGGCCTGCAATTCAAAGTTGCCCGCATCATATAGATACATCTCGTATTCGAGCGCCGCCTTCGAATCCGTGTTGCTCACCGCCGTCACCGGAAATGCCGTCATCGCCGAACGCGTTTCTCCGTAGCCGGGCAATTCCTCCCAACGTGTTTCGCCGTCCGCCGTGCGGCTTGACGTATCGGCCGCTTCGATGGCGACGTAGTCATCGCCCTCGATGGTTCCATGTACTGTTTCCGGCATGAGGTTCACGCGTTGCTCGCGCAATATGTACGTCATCGGGCGTCCGTCATCCGAGCTCACCCTGACCGTTCCCTCGGCGCTGTCCGTATCCACGGGCACTTTACTCCAGTCGACATGCAGCACGACCTTCTGCTCCGTGGCCCCAACCGTTCCGCTTGTCTCGCTCGCCACAATCCATGGCGCGCTCGTCTCGACCTTGTACTCCACGGGACTCCTGCCACGGTCGAAGAGTGTGAGGGTTCGCGTTGGGTCTGAAAACGTACTAATTATCCCCAGCGAAAACCCAAAACGGCCTCCTGCTCGCGTAAACGTCGCGTCTTCCGCGCTTACGCCGAGCGAGCCGGCATCTGGAACCTGGATCCAACTCACCGCGGGCATCACATTCGCGGGCGGATCATTCCACGCCGTATAGCCGATGTGTGTCTGGTCCATCATGTGGTCCCACTTGCCGTCGAGTAGCTTGTGGTTGTACTCGTTACTCAACGCCGCGTCTTTTTCGAACATCGCCCGCACCTCGTCGGCTTCGACATTCGCTTGCGGGTTCCCTACCTTCGCATCCGCCGCATTCCGCGCCGCCGCAATGTTCATCTCCGTCAAATTCGCGCACGCATCCACCGGATACTGAATCAGCTCAAAATACGAAGCCCGCTCATCTTCCGGCAGCTCGGTGGCCAGCTTGTCCACGCGATCCGCAAGCGAGCGCCACTCCACGTCCACGCGATCGGCCTCGTGATAGTTCGTCAAGCTGAAAGTCGATGGATCGATCAGCTCCGGTTTCCGCCGTCCGTTGTACCGTGAGTACTCGTCCATCGCCGTCGCAATCTCATCTGCGCGCTCCGGCCCAAATTCTCGCGTCGCCCACAGCTTCGTAAACTCATCCAGGTGGTCCCTGTCCCAGCGCTGAGGCGTCCGCGCATAATCAAGAAAAAACTCGATGGGAAACTCCATTGGCTTTCCATCGCCAACATTCACAACCCAGAGCCGATCGGCGCCATACGCGAGCGCCAGATTCATCTGTTCCTGGATCTTCGGGAGATAATTCGTGTTCAGCCATTTGTACGATCTTGGGCCGCCCACATAATCGAAGTGATAGTAGATCCCCGCGCCACCCGATCGCTTGCGCTCGTCGGCCGTCGGCAGCCGCCGCAAATCGCCCCAGTTGTCGTCGCTCCATAACAGCGTCACATCGTCCGGCACGCGCATGCCTTTTTCGTAGTAGCCTTGCACCTCTTTGTAGAGCGCCCACACCTGCGGGATCTTCTCGAGATCCGGATTCACCGTCTCCTTCAAAATCTCCCTTTGGTCGGCGACGATCCGTTCCAGCAATTCCGTATTCGCACTGGCCGACATCGGCGTGTCGCCTTCGCCGCGCATCCCCAGCGTCACCACTTCTTCGTAATTCTTGTCGCGCTCCATCCCCGCGCGCCAGAAATCGTCGATTTCTTTTTGATTCGTCGTGTAATCCCACGCGCCGTGATGGCCAGCCGTCCATTCCTTCTCCGCACGCATCATCGGCTCTTCGTGCGAGGTCCCCATCACAATGCCATATTCATCCGCCAGCTTCGCGTTTTCGGGATCGTCCGCCGCAAACGCATTGTTCCACATGGCCGGCCAAAGAAAGTTTGCCTTCAGTCGCAGAAGCAACTCGAACACTTTCGTATAGAACTCGTGGTTCATTCCTCCGAATTTCTCTTTGGTCCATCCCGACAGCGCCGGCGCCTCATCGTTGAAAAAGATCCCGCGATACTTGACCGCCGGCACCGGTTGCACATAGCGCCCCGGCTGCACATACAGGGCATCCGCGTGAGGAACCCGCACATCGGCCCACCAGTACCACGGTGACACACCGATCTGCTCTGAAAGGTCGTAGATCCCGTAGATGGTGCCGCGTTTGTCCGCCCCGGCGATCACCAGCGCCCGCCGAACTCCCTTCATGGGGTGCTCTACCACCATCGTCACGGCCGACTCCCAATGGCCTGTAATCCCGCTTACGTCCAGCTTGTGCCTTTTGATGAGCGAGTCAATCAGCGGACTCTTGCCGATGGTCCCGATCAGCACCACTTCATCCGCTGCCGGAGCGTCACTCTTGATCACCGAAGAATTGTGCCCGGTCACCCGCCCCACGTCCTCGCTCAAATCACCCGCGGCCTTGACCACCCCCGGCCAGTCCGAATCGCTCACCACCATCGGAATTGTCTTGCCGTTTGCCGCCAGCACAAAATCTCCCTGCGCCGGCGTGGTGCTTATGTATTTCGGCTCTCCCAAGGCGTTCGCTGAGGTGGGCCATAGCAAAACGGCGAAAAGGGCCAGGACTGTCGTCCCGCCGATCGTTGAACGAGGCATCGATAAACTCCCGGTGTGAAATTTGGCCCGCGCGGCCCTCGTGGAACAGGCGAAACTAGCTTGATATTTGTCCATGCTTTTCCGCACGATTCAGATTACTCTCTGGATTTAGACCACATGCCACCCACCAGGCTTCATTTGTTACCTTGGTGGCTCACTTTTTTTAGACTTAATCTATTTCCATGTCCCCGAGGCTGGGTGGCACTTTGGATTAGGACGTTGAAGATGGCGGCAATATTTCAACTTTGCAGTGGGATATAGGGGTGGACAGTGATCTGTCTGCGGAAGGCCGGGCCCCAGCGCCACTCCGAGGTCCGCCTGCATGTCCTACGTTGCGACTCCGCCGGTCCAATGAATTCCTTCAATCATAACTGCCGCTAACCATTGGCGTAATGAATCCAAACCAAGTATCTAGTCCCCCCGTATCTCCAAGCTGGCAGTTGTCAAAAGTAGTTGTTCCAGTCCAGGATGCCGTGGCAGTCTGCACGCCGGAAGAACTCGCTGCCGCAGCCCCGCCCGCCAGTCAGAAACCCGACACGAAGAAGACGCCCTGAGCGCATGTTGGGTCAGGGGCCGAACATTTACCAATATGGCGCGTTTCAGCGAGCCGGAAGACTTGTTTGGCGGGGTGCTTTGGCTGCTATCGCCAGCTTCCGAGTTCGTCACCGGCGTAACGGTTTTTATTGACAGTCGATTCTCGGCATGTAGCCGCATGTAACGACGCGGGTTAGGCATCACAGAACGGACGGATCAATCGGGCGGGCGCCTCGAATAGTCGCCGGAGAGAAGCGGTGCGATCGAGGGATTCGAGCTCCCGATCCTACGCAGATGGGCGGTCGCGGGCACCTTCGATGTGGAGGGCAGCATCTTTGGCTGCCTCGTCGGGAGTCCTCCCGTTTTCGCGCGCAATCATGTACGCGGCATACCAGTCCGACCAGTGGTGCTTCGGTGCAGTCGCTTCGTACTCGCCATGTCGCTTTTCCGTCTCCTGCAGAAGCTCAGTCAGAGTCGTGACGTCGAAGCTGAGCCCTCGTCCAGGAAGCCGCGTTGTGACCTCCTGGAGCAGCCAGCCGTTGCCGTCCGGATCACTAAACGTGGCGAACGAGCCGTAGCTGGCATGATTGTGCGCAGGGCCGGCGACGCGACCACTCGCGCCGACGGGCTGGAACTGAGCGCCCGGCGTCTCGGAGTGGAATACTTCGCTCACATCGATTCCGCGGGCCACGAGCTCGTTGCGCGCAGCCTCGATGTCGGAGACGATCAGGTAGAGGCCGTTGGCCGAACCAGGCGCGGCCGCCGTGATCTTCGTGCCGAATTGCATCGAGCAGCCAGAGCCGGGCGGCGTGAATTGGACGACCCGGAAGCCGTTATCGAAGGGGAAGTCGGCGTCGAGCCTCCACCCGAGTTTTTCATAGAACTTCTTCGAGCGGCCGACATCTGAGACGGGAATAACGACCGCTTCGAGTTTCAAGTCGGATTTTCCGGCGCGGTTTGCTTCGTCCTCACGACTTTTGTCCGTACTCACGGCTACCCTCCCAAGTGGCGTTGGAAAAGACTTTGGAACCGGCGAAGGCCGCCGTCAATCCTGCTCTCCCCACGTTTGCGCATAGGTTTTGCCATAGGGATAGAAGAGTTCCTTGCGGCCCTCCTTCCATGCGGCCCTCATTTCCGGCGTCGTGATGTCCCAATCGGGCCTGCACTTCCGCGTGATTGCTCGAAGATCCTGGCGGAGATCCTCGGGCGTCGCGCGCCCGAAGAACCAATAACCGTTGTAGACCTTGTATACGACGAGGCCCGGCTCCAGAACAATGACGTGGGGAATCATCGGATTGTGATCGGGGTCAGTGTATTCAGCAATATCAAGATCTTTTTGAACGATGCGCCCGGCATCGGAAAGGAATGGCCAGTGGGCGCCGACGCCTGAGCGATACTCGTTCGTCATGGTGATATTGTCGGTGCTGATCGTGACCAGACGGCAGTAGCCAACTTCCATCTCACGGTGGAATTGGACCAGGAGTTCGGCTTGCCGGCGGTCTTTCGGACAATATCCGCCGCGGCTGAGCACCAGAACCATTGGATGCTGGCCCTGGAGGTCCGAAAGCTTGCGGCGCTTCGTGGCGTGGTCTGTTAATTCGTAATCGGGGAAGATCGCGCCGGGAACGATGTCAGGTCGCATGGCTTGAGTGCTCCTTTTCGTCGCTCTATTTGAGTCGTAATCAGGGACTTCCCTGCTTCAATTGAGAAGAAAACCAGGGAGATCTAGTCCGTCAAAATCCGTCAACATCAATGACAGCCTGCGCAAACGCTTGCGGAGCTTCCTGGGGTAGATTGTGGCCGATGCCGCCGGTAATGATCCGGTTTGCATATTTTCCGGTGAATTTCTGGCGATAGGCAGATGGGGCAGGTGGGTGTGGCGCACCATTTGCATCGCCTTCAAGAGTAATGGTGGGCGCGGCGATGGTCGGAAGCAGGGCGAGCTGCTCTTCGAATTTCTGGTACTGCGGTTCGCCTTCAGCCAACGCGATCCGAAAGCGATAATTGTGAATCACTATGGCTACGTGATCCGGATTGTCGAAGGATGCGGCGGTCCGATCGAATGTGGCATCGTCGAAGTTCCACTTGGGCGAAGCAATCTGCCAGATGAGCTTGGCGAAGTCGTGCCGGTATTTGTCGTAGCCGGCACGTCCGCGCTCGGTGGCGAAGTAGAACTGATACCACCACTGGAGCTCAACCATTGGCGGCAACGGCGCTTTATTGCCCTCCGGACTGCTGATCAGATAACCGCTCACTGAGACGAGCGCCTTGCAGCGCTCCGGCCAGAGAATCGCCATGATATCCGCCGTCCTTCCTCCCCAATCAAAACCGCCTAGGATCGCCTTATCGATTTTGAGAGCGTCCATCAGATTGATAACGTCGAGGGCGGGCACGTATGGCTGTCCATTGCGAAAAGTCTCAGTCGAAAGAAAGCGCGTGGTGCCATAACCTCGCGAGTAAGGGACGATTACCCGGTAACCCTTCGACGCCAGCAGCGGAGCAACGTCGACGAAGCTGTAGATGTCGTAGGGCCAGCCGTGGAGAAGAATCACGGGAGGACCATCTGGGGGGCCATCCTCGGCGTATCCAACATTGAGGAGGCCCGCGTCGATCTGCTTCAGCGGGTGAAACGAGGCGTTCGATACCGGCGTGATGGTGGGCATATCTCCCGATTGCGCGTTGCCGGAAAGGGGCTGGGCGCCTTCCGCGAAGAGTGAGCCCGGTGCGAGCATTGCCGCACCGACTGACAGTCCGGCAATCGCGAAACGCCGACGTGAGATTTCGATTGCTTCCGGGTTCTTCATAAGTCGTCTCCTTTCGTACTTGCCCCAGATGACAAGAAGCGTTGGCTGTGTTTTCTGCATCCAAGCCTGCCATTTTCGGTAGGCATCGACATTGGCTACGCAACTTCAAAGATGACTTCGAGCTCGATCGGCATTCCGAGTGGAAGACTCGCGACGCCAACGACGAGCCGAACCGCCGTCTTCTCACTCCCGAAGATTTCGCGGAACAAATCGGACGCACCGTCTGCGACTCGTGGCTGGTCAAAGAAATCTCCCGAAGTGGCTATGAAGACACCGAGCCGGACGACGCTCGTGATTCGGTCGAGTGAGCCCAAATGCTCTTTGGCCGTCGCGAGCCCGCTCAAGGCCGCGGTGTATGCGGCATCGCGTCCGGCATCGGCATCGAGCTCTTTGCCAAGCCTACCAACATATTTTGGTTTGTGGTCCACAACAGGAAGCATTCCGCTCAGGAAGAGCAGGTTGCCGGTTTGCTGCGCCTCGACGTAACTACCGAATGGCGTGGGAGCGGCCGGGAGCCGAATGCCAAGTTCCTGCAGCCGCCGCTCGGCACTGCCCGTCGGCAATCCCTTGCCGGCTACCATCGCCCGACCTGCGCATCGCCGTCCGCTTGCATCAACCCCCGGGCGACGGAACGAGCTTCAGTCAGATAGTGGACTGCCTCCGAGATGTCCTTCGCGTCAGCAATTGCGTCCATCAATGAAAGCGTCCTCATAGCGTCCTTCGGCGTTTCCTCGTGAAGTGCTGCGCAGTTCTGAATTGGAGGACACAGCGCCGGGTTCTCGATCTCGGGGGCGGCTGCAGTTCAACGCTTCTCGTACGGGTGGAAGATGTAGTCCTTCGCTTTGACGACCGTGTGGCACGCATTTCCGCAGTCTGAGAAGCTTTTGGCATCAGCCGAAAACTTGTCCGATGGGGCATCGTAGTTGAACACCGCGTATCCCCACCCGCCGGTATTCGGAAATCTCTTGCTGTCCTTTTCCATTACGAAGGCCTGAGTGAAGACGTCTGGCACATCCACGTCGAATTGGGCCTCCGTACTCTTCTTCTGCTTCCACTGAAGCTTCGCGATCATGGAGCCATCCGGGAAGGGCTGGCCGTTGCCGGGAACGCCGGATTTGAATGCCGCAATCATGGTCGGATTGGCGACGATCACCTTGAGTATTTGGTCTTGCCGGGCAGAAGAGACGACTGCCCAGTCCTCGTATCCTCGGAAGTCGGAGAACGCGATTCCGCTCGGCGATATCAGCGAGTACTTGTCCGGCGGGTCAACGGCCGCGACGACGAGGACTGCGAGCGCTGCCACAGCTGCCGCAACGACGGTTAAGCGGGCAACACGCTCAATCGCATCGCGTCTTTCTATCTTCTGTTCATGTTGTTCTTGCGCCACGGTTCTCGTCACAAGTTCAGACATGGTGTCTTCTCCTCTGCAAAAAGTCTCCTGAGCCCAATCGACTTACACGCCAAGTCATTGTGATTAAGCCAGACGTGAAGAGAGCAAAACAATTGGACGATGGTATCGACGATACCTTCGTATTGGGTGTGCGGGAGGGAGTTCTCCTTGCTTTGGCCAATCTTCCGGACTCAATAGATCGAGAAGAGCTTTATGCCTAAGGCATAAAGACACTGCAATCAATACGAAAGTATGAGCAATACCATCGTCCAATTGCGCGGTCCATCTTGTTCTGGCCGAATCGTAAGAGCTTTGCTCGACTCACGAAAAGGCTTAATGAATGATCAGTTCAGTCGAATTACGGGGTGTGGCGGCGTTCTCGGACCTGCCGGACGACCAGATTGAATGGTTTCTGGGTCATATAGAAGAAGTCTCCCTTCAGCGTGGGGAGACATTTGTGCAGCAAGGCGACCCGGCGGACTGGATGTTCATATTCTTTGGAGGGCTCTTTCAGTGGAGCGGGGAATTTGGTGGCGACATTGTTTCACTCCCAGTCCAGGCTGGCGAGGTCAGCGGGGTATTTCCTTTTTCCAGGATGAAACGGTTCACGGTAACCGGGCGAGCCTTGACCCATGGACGCCTCGGCAGATTTCCCGTCTCGCATTTCCCAGAACTCATCCAGAGAATGCCGGAATTGACGACAAGATTAGTCGCCATGATGTCGGAAAGAATTCGGGAAGGAACCCGAATCGAACAACTGCGCGACCGTCTGGCCTCATTGGGGAGATTATCAGCCGGACTTGCGCACGAATTGAATAACCCGGCTTCCGCGGCCAAGCGCGCAGCCGATCAAATGCGCAATATGCTGACGAAAATGCGAAGTTCAACCTCCGAATTGTAGCGGCGGCCTGTGAATGACTCGGACAAAGCCAGAATTGAAGAGGCGGAGGCCACGCTGCTCGAATCAACCGCCGTTCTGTTAGATGGTCTCGCTCTTAGCGACCTCGAAGACAGCCTGAATTTGATCATGAGCAGCAATGGTTACGCAGATTCATGGGAGTTGGCGGCGAGCCTGGCAAAGTGCAATATGTCCGCTGATACTCTCACCTCCCTGCTGACGAATCTCGATCCAAATACAGCGCGCCCGGCACTGACGCGGATCGCCGCATCTGCAGAATTGTCGATCCTTCTCGGCACAGTGGAGAACAGCTGCGGCCAGATATCAAAACTGGTTCGGACGGTTAAGGAATACACCTATATGGACCAGGCGCCAGTACAGGATATTGACATCGCGCAAAGCCTCGAAACCACGCTCGGCACTCTGGCCCACATTCTGCAACCGGGAATTGAGGTGAAGCGTATCTACGAACCGGTTCCACTATTGGTTAGCGCGGTAGGCACTGAGCTGAATCAGGTTTGGACCAACCTGATCGAAAATGCGATCGACGCAATGCCGGGTAAGGGTGAACTCCGGCTGCAGACCTTCCGCGAGGACAACTATGTAGTGGTTGAAATTGGCGATAGCGGGCCCGGAATTCCAGTGGAGATCAAGCCCTATATTTTTGATCCTTTCTTTACGACCAAGGGTGTTGGCGAAGGAACCGGCCTGGGACTGAACACAGTTCAGACCATTGTCAGAAAGCTTGGCGGCAATGTACAAATCACTTCAAGGCCCGGTGACACACGCTTTCAAGTTCGGCTTCCGGTCATAATTTAGTTGGGTCGGCCGAGATGAGGCGATCGTGACGTTAATGGAACTGGAATTGGCCATGAGCAAAAAGGCATCAGATGACTGAGTCAATGCAGCCATCGATCAACACGCCTGACCGGCAGGCCCAGGCCTTCCCTGTCCTGACGCCCGCCCAGATCGACCGCATCCGGCCGTACGACATTGCGAGAACTGTTCGGGCAGGAGAGATTCTGTTCGAGCCGGGTCAGCTGGGAATGCCTTGCTTTGTTGTGCTTTCAGGAAAGCTCGAGATTCTCATGACGAGGCTCTCAGGAGAGCAAGTATTTGTGACGTATGGCGTAGGAGGTTTCTCCGGAGAAATGGTCTTGATCTCCGGAGCCCGCTCCTTATCACGCGGGCGCGTTGGAGAGTCAGGAGAATTCCTTGAAGTGAGCGCGGACTCGCTGCGCTCGCTTATCGCAAAAGATGCCGAGCTCAGTGATCTTTTCATGCGCGCTTTCATTCAGCGACGCCAAGCGCTCATTGCAGAAGGCGCGGGGAACGTGACGATTCTCGGATCGCGCCACTCGGCTAACACTCTGCGCTTGCGCGAGTTTCTCACCAGGAATGCGTATCCGTATACATACATCGACCTCGACAGTGACACGACCTCTCAGGAGCTGCTCGATCGTTTTAACCTGAAGATCGACGAAATACCCGTTGTGATTTGCAGCGGAAACGAGGTGCTGCGCAATCCCACTACGCAGGGGCTGGCCGAAGGTCTGTGGCTCGCGGGCACGGTCGATGAATCACGCATACGCGACGTCGCCATTGTGGGCGCCGGTCCGGCCGGGCTCGCTGCGGCAGTTTACGCCGCCTCTGAAGGCCTGGACGCCGTCGTGATTGAAGCCGAATCCCCCGGTGGGCAGGCGGGCTCGAGCTCAAAGATAGAAAACTACCTCGGATTCCCTACTGGCATCTCCGGCCTCGAGCTCTCGGGCCGCGCCGTTGTGCAGGCTGAGAAGTTCGGCGCCCGGATGATGATGGGGCAACGAGTGGTTCAGATCCACTGCGATCAAAGGCCATACCAACTGAAGCTGGAAAATGGCAGCATTGTGCAGGCGCGAAGCATCATCATCGCTGCCGGAGCGCAATACAACAAACCGGACATCGCCAATCTGAAACAGTTCGAAGGGAACGGAATCTATTACGCGGCCACATTCATGGAATCGCAACTTTGCGGGAGTGATGAGGTCATTGTGATCGGCGGAGGCAATTCGGCCGGTCAGGCGGCGGCTTTTCTGGCTGAGACCGCTGGCAAGGTCTATATGCTGGTTCGCGGCAAGACCCTTTCAGAGACCATGTCACGCTATCTGACCCAAAGGATTACGACGCATCCAGTGATCGAGCTGCATTACCAATCTGAGCTTGTGTCATTGGAAGGCGATCTGCGACTGCAGCGCGTCACCTGGATCGACAAATCGTCGGGGGAGAAATCGACACGCGAAATCGGCCATGTTTTCGTGATGGCGGGTGCGTCGCCGCACAGCGACTGGTTGCGTGGCTGTGTCGCCCTGGATCAGCAGGGATTCGTTCTCACTGGACGGGACTTGGATCCAGTTCTGGCAGACGCACCACAAAAGTGGCCTCTGGGTCGGCCGCCGCAGATGCTCGAGACGAGTTTGCCGGCGGTTTACGCAGTTGGCGATATCCGTTCCGGTAACGTGAAGCGGGTTGCGTCCGCCGTTGGCGAAGGTGCGATCTCGATCCATCTCGTGCAAAGCGCGCTGGCGGAAATATAGCGTCAACGAGCAGGAAAACGTTTGCGTCGAGGTGACTGCGCATATCCCCGCTCTGGTTGAGCGCCCTTCCCTTTCCCATTCAGCCGAGGATCTGGAGAACGATCTTGCCCCTCTTATGTGGTGCGCCGGCGAGCATCTCGTGCGCCTTGCGCGCTTCTTCGAGCGGCAGCACTGATCCGACCTGGGGGGAGATTTTGCGCCTCTCGAACAGGTCTGAAATCGCGCGCAATCTTTCGCTCGTGACTGCAGCGTAAAAGAACACCGATTGGATCCCCGCCCTTTGTGGAGGTTGCGTGGCGACGAGTGACACGAGCTGCCCCCCGTCCTTCACGGCGCTGGAACAGCGTTGGACCGTTTCGCCGCCCACCGTGTCGAGAACGGCGTCCACCTGAGGCAAGCTGACCTCGAAACCGGGAGCACTGGGGTCGAGAATAGTTTCAACGCCCAGTGCGCGGAGGATCTCATGGTCAGTGGAGCGGGCAACCGCAATCACTCGCATTCCGGCTTCTATTGCCATTTCGACGGCATAGGCGCCGACGTTTCCAGCTGCACCTGTGATCAAGATCGTATCTCCGCTTTTCGCCTGCGCATATTCAAAGAGCATCTGCCAGGCGGCGACTGCGACAACCGGCGCCGAAGCTGCCTCAAGGTGATTTAAGCGGGGTGGCTTTGGCGCGATCATTCCCGCGAGCGCGACGGCGAATTCGGCCTGGGCGCCGCAAAACTGCGGATATGTTACGCCGTAGACCGCTTCGCCTATTGCGAACTGGCGCACATCGGGACCAAGGACCTCAATGGTGCCCGAGAGGTCGGAACCAAGCGTCAAGGGGGGCTGCGGACTTACCTTGCTTTTGCCCTCACGGATAATCGCGTCCCAGGGAGCGACGCCTGCAGCTGCAACGCGCACCAGCACTTCACCGTTACCGGGCAACGGCTTCGGAATCTCTTCGACAAAGACGACCTCAGGCGGACCGTAACGGTCGATGCGCACCGCTTTCACATGTATCAACCCTCCCTCAAAGGAATTCACTGCCGGCTAGTTCAGGAGCGATTCCCAGTCGGCAGGCACTCTTCCCGCCGGGCCAGGAACGGGCTGATTTGCCGGATGCGCGTGCGGCGGAACCAACTTCACGCCTTTGATCATGCCCTGCTTTTCGTAATCGTAGAACCAATCTTCACCCGGCTCGAAGCTGGCAATGATGGGGTGCCCTGTCGCAGCCGCATGCTTGGATGCATGTTGGCTCGGAGAACTGTCGCAGCATCCGATGTGCCCACACTCCGCACAGCGACGCAGATGAAGCCACCAACCGTTCGGCGACTCCAGGCATTCCACGCATCCGTTTCCGCTCGGCTTCGAATCGGGGTTAATCCCGCGCTGATGTTTGCTCATTTCGGTTGCTCCTCTAGACGTTATGCCCAGAAAAGAGTTTAAGCCACCAGCAGGATTTTCCCGATGCCACCCTTTTCTGCTTCCGCTTGAGCCTCGGCCGCTTCACTAAGTGGCAGCTTTTTGCCAATCGGGATCACTAGCTTGCCATCTCGCACCGCTTCGGCCATGAACTCGAGCGTCTTCCTGTCGAACTTCGAAAATACGTGCACCACCTTCACAGACGGGTACTGGGCTGTGTTTTGCGGAGCCACGACCACCGATGCATAAACCCCACCCGGCTTGACCTTGGCAATCAGCTTCTCAGCGGTTTTTCCGCCAACCGTATCCGCCACCGCATCGAGAGGCAGTAGATTCGCAAGCGCGACGTCGTCATCGGTTGCGACTACCTGATCCGCGCCGGCAGTCTTCGCTTCATCCATCTGCCTCTTCAAGACCCCCGCGATCACCTTCGCCCCGCGCGCCTTAGCGGTGAATACCGCCGAACGCCCGACATTTCCTACGGCACCCACAACGATCACCGTCTGGCCCGCCTTGACTCCCGTGGCTGAAAGGAGCTGGTTGCCGGTCACCGTCACCAGCGGCAGCGCCGCGGCCTGGACCAAATCGAGCCCCTTGGGAACTTTTGCCAGAACGTCCGCTTTCACCACGCAGAGTTGTGCGTACGTGTTGTCTGCCATCGCAAAGACTTGGTCGCCGGCAGAGAAGCCTTCCACGCCCGGCCCAGCCTTGACCACCGTCCCCGACATATCAACTCCTATGAGGCTCGGGAATTGCATGGGATAAAAGTCCTTCGTTAATCCGGCGCGCCGTTTGTAGTCAATCGGATTCACGCTTGAGGCGGCGACCCGCACCAGTGCCTCGCCGGGACCGGGAACCGGGTCAGGGTAATCCTCATACTTCAGTACTTCCGGGCCGCCATATTGGTGGACAACGATTGCTTTCATATCTCATCTCCTTGCGCCGACGCCCCAACCCGCGAACCCGTAGCTCTGCTGCCGGCGTTCGCGCGTTACAAGACCTTTGGCGGTAACCTATCCTCTTTTCTTTTGAGGATGAACGCCAAGGTCGTGCCAGGATGTCTCCGCGAGGTTGACGCCGTAGTGCTTTGCGGCTTTCTCAATGTTCGCGAACGCCAAGGCACGGTCGGCGTCGGAGACATCGATGACTTGATCAAACCGCGCCACGGCATTGCGTACATGTTGTGCGTCGGTCAATGGTTCCTTGCGCTGCTTGGGAAACGCGTAGACGCTGTCCGGCAGGTCGCTCTGCATTGTCAGCTGCCCATGTTTCTCGTGACGTCTCCAGGTTGCTTCCGGCATTTCTTTACCTCCATTCCTTCATAGCCAAAGGGCGGGCGCACCTGCCCTTACTCAAGATAGATTAAGCCGCAGGCGGCTCGCAGAATCTATTGGACAAAGGTATTGGTCGATGCCTTGGTATCGGGCTTCTGTGAAACCAAGTACGCCCCACTCTTTGTCCCACGCCCAACCCATACTTATGTATCGGCCGATACGTTCGTCCAATGGATTCGTCGTCGCGCTTCTGCCAGTCTTACGTTGAACAGTCACTCGCTTCGAGACTGAAAGGGGTACCGAATGGACGTCACAAATGGACTCAAAGAGACCGCGAGCGTGACGGCGCCCGTCGCGTCAAGCACGCTCAGTGTGAACGTTTTTACGGCCCCGGGAAAGGCTATGGTCGGCGAACGGCCAAAGCCCTTTGGCGAAGCGCTCGGCTTTGACCCGATCACCTCGACTTTGATCTTCGGCGATTACGACGCGGTGCTGGTGGACGCAATGGGGACAGTGGCTGAGGCCGAGGCTCTCGCGGAATGGGTGGCTCTGCACAACCGCAATCTGGAGACCATATACATAACGCACGCTCATTTCGACCACTTCTACGGTCTGAGCATTCTGCTCGATCGCTTCCCGGCTGCACGGGCGATCGCAACGCCCGATGCGGTTAAAGCCATGCAGATGTCTTTCACTCCCGTCGTAGAGCGGTTGGCCCGCCGGATGTTTCCTGGGCAAGTGGCCACCAAGTTGATTCCACCCGAGCCCTACGAGAACGACACCTTCACCCTCGAGGGGCACGAACTGCGGGTCATCGAACAGGGCCGCACGGATAGTCCCGATTCGACGTCTCTCTATGTTCCATCGATCGGCCTGATCGCCGCTGGCGACGTTGTGTACAACCAATGCCGCATCTACGTCGGCGACACCACCCCCGAGAGCCGAAAGAATTGGATCGCGGCGTTGGATCGTTTAGCGGCGCTGAACCCGGCGATTGTTGTCGCCGGTCACAAGAAGACTGGCGCGCCCGATTCCCCCTCGACGATCCAGGAAACCAAGCGTCATCTGCAAGACTTCGATCGGTTGCAGAAAATCGCGACGTCAGACGAGGAGCTGTTCGATCAGATGACGAAGCTCTACCCGGATTGGGTAGCCAATCAGTCGTGGTTGATGTTTGGATTCCCGATGCCGTAACACCCATCAACCGCGTTGGAGCGCCCTTGTGCACTTGGGAGGAAGGGCTGGCTCATATTCAGGAGAACAGAATTCGATTTCAAAGAGGAAAACAAAATGACAACAAGAGGAAAAATCCTGGTGCTAGTCTCGAGCGGATACGGATTGCCATTGAAAAATAACGGGCATTATCGTGGCGCCGGCTATTACCTGAACGAGTTGACGGTTCCGGTCCGCGCCCTCATGCAGGAAGGCTACGAGATCACTTTCTCGAACCCCAATGGCAACACGCCGCAACTGGATCTCCATTCCGCTGTCCCCGATTTCTTCGGCGGAGATGAGGCCAGGCTCCAGGACTATTTCAAATTCCGCGATAGCCTGACCGGCCTCAGAAATCCAACTCGCATCTCAGATGTCGTGGCATCAGGTCTGGATCAATACGACGCTGTTTTCGTCCCCGGCGGCCATGGCCCGATGATCGATCTTCTCGATGATCCCAACGCGGGCATCGTAATGAGACATTTCCATGAATCATCGAAGCCTACTGCGGTGCTCTGCCATGGCCCGATTTCACTGCTCTCCGCGCTTCCCGATTCGAGGGAGTTTGTGGCCGCGCTGGCGGCGGGCGATGTCGACGGAGCACACGCAAAGGCTCAAGGCTGGATCTACTCCGGATATAGGATGACTATCTTTTCGACGGCGGAAGAGCAGCAGCGCGAGCCGCTTGAGATTCGTGGTAAGGTTCTCTTCTACCCGGACTTCGCCTTGCGTACCGCGGGCGGTGAAGTAAGCGTGGTCGCTCCATGGGGGAGCTACGCTCTTCAAGATCGCGAGTTGATCTCAGGTCAGAACCCGTTCTCGGATCAAGCGCTTCTGAAACTTCTTCTACCGGCCCTCGAAGAGAAGAAGAAGTCCGCTTCGGCGGCATAAGAACCGGGAACGCCCAGCAATTACACGATCGTGTTGCCCTGCGCAGCGCCAGTCGAAGTCCGAGGGAAGGAATTGCCGATGAACCCCGTGGCATTTCGCACCATTCAAATCAATGGCTTATCAATTTTCTACCGAGAATCCGGTGCGAAGAATGCCGAGACGCTTCTGCTGTTGCACGGACTTCCATCGTCGTCGCGTATGTTCGAGCCGCTTTTCGCACGGCTATCGGACCACTACCATCTGATTGCGCCGGATTATCTTGGCTTCGGACACAGTGACTGGCCGGACCCCAAAAAGTTCGCGTACACGTTCGATCGATACGCCGAAATCATGGGTCATTTTACCGAGGAGCTCGGGCTCTCGCGCTACACGCTCTATATGCAGGACTACGGAGGCCCCGTCGGCTTTCGCATGGTTCTGGCTCATCCCGAGCGAGTTGAGGCGCTGATCGTGCAGGATGCCGTCGCTCACAACGGGGGCCTTGGAGAGAACTGGAAAACACGGCGGGCCTTCTGGGCTGATCGCGCTGCGAATGAGAGCGCGTTGCGCACCAATCTCTTGTCGCTCGAGGCTGCGCGCGCGCGACACGTCGGAAACGATCCTGACGTGGAGCGCCACGATCCCGACCTTTGGACCGACGAGTTCTACTTTCTCAATCGGCTTGGCCAGGGCGAGATCCAAAGCGACTTGTTCTATGACTATCGAAACAATGTGGTTGCGTATCCGAAATGGCAAGCGTGGATGCGCGAGAACCAACCGCGGCTGCTCGTGATCTGGGGCAAGTACGAATTATCGTTTGATCCGAGCGAGCCTGAAAGCTATCGCAAGGATGTTCCGAACGCCGAAGTGCATATCGTCGATGGTGGACACTTCGCGCTCGACACGGCCGCCGATGAAATTGCCGCCTTGGTGAAAGGTTTTATGGGGTCGACTCCGAGGTGAAAGATCTCCGTGCGAGTTACAAACGATACCAAAGTATCGCCCGATACCATTGTCCAATTGTTTTGCCTTCCCTCGTCAGGCCTAATCGGCAGCATGACTACGAGAGTGTCGGAATAATCGAATGAGAACTCTTTTTCGGAATGGGAGTCGTCAATGAGCGTACAAGTCGAACAGAAGAGCTATGAGATGCCCCCGCGGGAGGGAATCAGCATCGCGCATTTTCTTACCGTCGCCGATATCAAGCGTTCGGCTCACTACTATGAGAAGGTCTTCGGCGGTCACATTCTGAGCCTGGGTGACGGCAACGCGCCCGCATACCTTCAGCTCGCGAATATCTGGATGATTTTGAACGTCGGCGGCGGCCCGACCCCCGACAAGCCGACGGTTACGCTCAGTGTTCCCGATCCGAACCACATCAACAGCTTTATGAATTTCCGCGTTGCGGATATTCAAGCGTGCTATGAGCTATGGAAGAGTCGAGGGGCTGAGTTCATCACGCCGCCGATTCCCAAGTACGGAGAGATCCGCTGCTACATCCGTGATCCTGATGGCTACATTATCGAAGTCGGACAGAGCACGGATCTCACATACGGCTAATGCGGCCCCGGGGGCGATGCGGAATTAAGTGCTCGACGGAAGATGGCAGGGTGGTCGAGAGGCAGCGCTGCCTTGGGGTCCCCTTTACGATTGCCGGGGTTGCCATCAACCAGCTGCAAATCAGACTCCGCCAGTAGCACCCGGTTGCTTCTCGCTCTGCTCGGGCTTTGAGAAAGGCAGCAAATGGGACTCGTACGGACGCTGATTGATTATGACAAGAAGTCCAGTAAACCAGCGCTCCCGCAGAAATTGAGAGAGCTGTACGACGGTGATCTGCGCTTTCGCAAATCAACCGCTGCGCGCCCGTTTGTCATTGCGAATTTTGTTTCCACTCTTGATGGGGTCGTCAGCTACGAGATCAAGGGTAAGTCCGGTGGCTCAACCATCAGCGGTTCCAATCCCGCGGACCGGTTCATCATGGGCCTGTTACGGGCCTCCGCGGATGCCATCATGGTCGGCGCCGGAACCCCGCGCGACGTAAGTGCGAAAAGCCTTTGGACTCCTGAATACGTCTACCCCAATGCCAAGCATCTATATGAGGAGTACCGGGTCGACGCGCTACATAAGCCGAAATATCCCCTGCTCGTGATCGTTAGCGGCAGCGGTCAACTGGAGTTAGAGAAAGCGATTTTCCAAACACCGGCGATGCGCACCGTGATTGTAACAACCGCGACCGGCAGAGATGAGCTCGCGCGCCGAGGCGCTGCAAAACTACGCTCGGTTGAGATACATGCTTTAAAGTCGGCTAGTGGCAGCATCGCTCCGCGGGCGATCCTGCGTTTGCTGCAGTCGCAGTTCGGAGTAAAGACGCTTCTCCACGAGGGCGGTCCTACTCTTTTCGGACAATTTCTGGCGGCAGAAGTTGTAGACGAACTCTTTCTGACGCTGGCGCCGCAAATCGCGGGCCGTAAGGACGACACCACTCGACCGGCAGTCGTGCAAGGGGTGGCGTTTCTGCCGAATTCTGCTCCCTGGTTTCAAACGGTCAGCGTAAAGCAAGAAGCCGCGTATCTGTACCTGCGTTACCGGCGTCGGCGGAGCTGACACCCAGCAACTCTTAGGTCCAGCCCAATCGGCCGCGATCGAACGATCAAACGACGCCCGAAGAGGCGGCCAAGGACATTAGGTTCGAAACAAAGGGGGGACACTGACCGCGCCATGAAGCACTTCGACGCCATCATTATCGGTACGGGCCAGGCAGGACCGTCGCTGGCAGCGCGGTTTGCGGATGCGGGCAAAACGGTCGCCATTATCGAGCGCAGCAAATTCGGCGGAACATGCGTGAATACAGGATGCACTCCGACAAAGACGCTCGTGGCGAGCGCCTATGCGATCCATGTTGCCCGCCGAGGTGCGGAATATGGTTTCTCGGTCGGCGATGTGCGCGTGGATATCAACCGAGTGAAAGCCCGGAAGGATGCCGCGTCCACAAGATCAAGCAAAGGAGTGGAGGCGTGGCTCCGGGGAATGACAAATTGCACGGTCATACAGGGCGAGGCCAGCTTTCAGTCGCCGAACTCTGTGATGGTCAACGATGAAGTTCTCGAAGCGGACAAGATCTATATCAATGTGGGCGGGCGCGCGCGGGTGCCGGAAATGCCGGGCATTCACGACGTCCCGTTTCTCACCAACTCATCAATGATGGACATCGATTTCCTTCCTGAGCAATTCATCATCGTTGGCGGAAGCTATGTTGGGCTGGAGTTTGCTCAGATCTATCGCCGCTTAGGAAGCGAAGTCACGATTGTGGAAATGGGGCCGCGCCTCATTGGACGGGAAGACGAAGACATTTCCGATGCTGTGCGCGAAATCCTGGAGGCTGAGGGCATAAACATCCGGCTGAATGCGAAATGCATCTCGCTGGAGAAACGCGATGCCGGCGTCGCTGTCGGCCTCACCTGCGAAGAAGGCCCGCCAGAAGTTGTGGGCACTCAGGTTCTGATGGCCGTGGGTCGCATTCCCAATACGAGCGACCTGGGACTGGACAAGGCCGGGGTTGCCATCGATACCCGCGGATACATAACGGTTGATGATCAACTGCAAACGAACGTATCCGGCATCTGGGCGCTCGGGGACTGCAACGGCCGCGGCGCATTTACGCATACTTCCTATAACGATTACGAGATCGTTGCAGACAATCTCTTCAACGCAGACCATCGCCGCGTTTCCGATCGGATCCAGGCCTACGCGCTGTATATCGATCCGCCGCTGGGGCGATGCGGCATGACGGACGCGGAAGTGCGGAAGTCAGGACGTCGTGCCCTCGCTGTGAAATATCCGATGAGCCGAGTGACCCGCGCTTACGAAAAAGGTGAGACACAAGGAATCATCAAGATCTGCGTTGATGCAGAAACAAAACAGATTCTCGGAGCCGCAATTCTTGGAGTTGGAGGCGATGAAGTAATTCACGTGTTGCTCGATGTGATGTATGCGAAGGCGCCCTACACGGTCATCGAGCGCGCGATGCATATTCATCCGACGGTCGCTGAATATCTGCCGACCATCCTCGGCAAACTGGTGCCGTTTGCGTAGTGCCGGCGATTCGACTACGTATTGGGTTCGCATCTCTGGAACGAAAGGTTGTCTATGTCGGACAAACCAACAGCAATCATCACCGGAGCGTCGGGAGGAATCGGCGCAGGCTTGGTCGAGAGGTTTTTGGCAGAGGGTTATAACGTCGTCGCGACCTCTCGTCATGCCACTCAAAAGTTGCCTGCATCAGCCAGCCTGGTTCGCATCGATGGCGATATCGCCAACCAGGAGACGGCTATCCAGGCAGTCGAGGCGACAATCAACGACTACGGAACTATCGATGTTTTGGTGAACAACGCCGGTATCTTTCTAACCAGACCCTTCACCGATTTCACTACCGAAGACTTCAACGCCCTTGTCTCCACAAATCTACTCGGATTTTTCTACATCACGCAGCATGCTGTGAAAGAAATGCTGAAGCAGAAATCGGGGTGCGTTGTGACCATCAGTGCGGCCCTTGCAGATCGGCCAATCGCCGGCGAAAATGGTTCGATTTCGATGATGACAAAGGGTGGACTCAACGCGGCAACTCGGAACCTTGCTGTCGAATACGAAAAAGATGGCATTCGCTTTAATGCGGTAGCTCCCGGTGAGGTCGATACACCGATGCACCCCAGTGATCCCAACGACTCGACGGCGCAACCGGTCATAAGAAAAGCGACGGTAGCGGATATCGTCGAAGCCGTTCTCTACCTGGCAAAGGCGGGCCATGTGAGCGGGGAGATACTCCATATAGATGGTGCCGCTCCCGCTCGACGCTGGTAGCTGCAAGACGACCCAGGATCGTCTCGGCCTGATGGCTACCGCTTAATTGCTAGGTGGTCGAGCCTTTTGGATGTTGGTTGCGCGGCTGCCCGCCCGGTACACAAAAATCCTGCGCCGTTGGAGAGGCCCCAGCCGGCAACTTGCCTATTTGCTGCTCACTACCAGGGTCGGCCGGACCAGGCGCAACCGGGCGGCCATGCTCACCAATTCGGGAAGAGAATCGGCTTCCATCTTTCGCATCATGCTGCCGCGATGCGCTTTCACCGTGATCTCGCTGATGCCCAATTCGCCGCCGACCTGCTTGTTCGGAAGGCCGGCAACAACGAGTACCATCACTTCGCGCTCGCGGGCGGTGAGAAGCGTGTATCGAGCCTTCAACACCCGAATTTCTGTATCGCGGTCAAGTAACGCTTTGCTGCGTCGCAAGGCATTGTGAATGGCATTCAGTAGAATTTGATCGCTAAACGGCTTGGTGAGAAATTCGATAGCTCCCGCTTTCATCGCCTGCACAGTCATCGGGATATTCCCGTGCCCCGTAATGAAGATGATCGGCATCTCATTCCGTTCCACTGCAATACGCTTCTGCAGCTCGAGACCGTTGAGTCCGGGAAGAGAGTAGTCCAGGACCAGGCAACTCGGTACCGTTGCGCGCGGATGGCCGAGGAACTCCTGCGCCGAGACAAATGATTCTACGCCCAGACCTTCATGGCGAAGCAAAAGCTCGAGTGACTCTCGAACGGAGATATCGTCATCGACGATGAAAACAATCGGCGTGGTCTGTGACATGGGAAGGGCCCTCGTTTCGCGACCATGTGCACTGGCAGAAATCATTGTAAATCCGAAGCACGAAGTTGAAAAACAACGTTCACTTGATCCGAAGAGCGGAATTCAGCGCGTCGAGCAACTCAGTATCACTGAACGGTTTGGTCAAACATGCGACCGCGCCACGCTCGATAAGGAGCGACTGCCCGGCCTCGTCTCTTTGAGCAGTGATGAAGACGATTGGGACACTCGACCCGCGGCGCTTCAGTTCGCGCTGCAAATCAGGACCGGTCATTCCCGGCATAGCGATGTCGAGGATCAAGCATTTGGTGTGCGAGATTCCATCTGAAGCTAGGAACTGCTCCGCCGAAGAGAATGTCTGAGATGCAAAACCGAATTCCTTGAGTAAATCCGGCAGCGATTCCCGGACCGATTCATCATCGTCGACGATCGATACGAGAGACCGTGGATTCAACATGAAGATCCCATTCCGCACTTTAGAACACTCTTATCCAACGTGGAGAACCCAGCGATCGCTCCAGCGCTGCTTGAGGAAGTCGATGTGCTCGTCCCGGAGTGCTGTTCCCGCCACTCACGGCTGCGCATCAACAACGCGGATGAGTTTGTCTCCATGGAGCCCCTTTTGCAACACTCCACCACACCATCTTCCGCCTCCTGGTGAGCGGCGTCTATTGTACTTAGGTATTGGCGGGCTTGAGCCGGGAGTCGTACACCAGCCATTGCTTCCAAGTGGATTAGGCGCTTTAGTCGCTTGGGATGGAGAACGCGAAGGAGGATCCCGGGCCATCGTTGACCGAGGCCCAGAGGCGCCCACGATGGGCCTCAATAATCGAACGGCTGACGGAGAGCCCGATCCCCATTCCATCGTCCTTGGTTGTATAGAACGATTCGAAGAGCCGATCGGCCGCATCGGAAGCGAATCCAATACCGGTGTCCTGCACCGTGAGTTGCACGCTTTTGTTGTCGCCGCTCTCCGTCTTAATCAGCAGCTCTCTCGGCCGGTCGTCAACACCGCGCATCGCATCCAAAGCGTTATGCACCAGATTCAGGATGACCTGCTGGATCTGGATGCGGTCGCCTTTCACTGGCGGCAGATTCTCAGCGAAGTCGTGCCGGAGCAGGATCCTGTCGCTCTGCAACTCACTCATCGAAAGCGCAATCACTTCCTGAGCCGCATCATTCAGGTCAATCGGCTCAGCAGCAACTTCCTTTCTTTTGAAGAGGGCCCGCAGGCGCGTGACAACCTCCGAGGCGCGATTCCCATCGCGAATTGTCCGTCGTGCCGTTTCGCGCGCACCTTCTATGTTCGGCTGATCGCTGCTCAGCATCCGAAGGCACGTGCTGGCATTTGTCACGATGCCGGACAATGGCTGGTTAACCTCGTGTGCAATGGATGCTGTCAGTTGTCCGACCGTTAAGACTCGCATCATTCTTGCAATTTCTGCGTGAGTGCTACGTAACTCTTCTTCAGCGCGTTTCTTTTCGGAAATATCTCGAATGAATCCGGTAAATACTTTTCCTTGATCCGTAGTCATCTCTCCGAATGAGACCTCGACCGCAAACTCCTCACCGTCGGCCCGCATTGCAGTCATCTCGGTTCCCTGCCAGTTCAGCTGTCTCGCGCCTGTTTCCAGATATCGTTTGAAACCCGCCTCATGGAGTCCACGCATCGCTTTGGGCATGAGAACCGTGAGAGGTTTGCCGATAAGCTCTTCCGGGGCGTATCCAAATATTCGGTTTGTTGCGGGATTCGCCAGAATGATTTTGCCGTTTTCGTCGATACTGACCACGACATCGCTGGCCGTTTCAACCACCACACGGTGTCTCGCTTCGCTGCGCTTCAGTTCATCCTCGGCGCGCTTCCGGTCGTCGATATCGTTCATGAGACCGTACCAGACACTGATCTTGCCTTCTGCGTCTCGCACCGGAACGATTTGAAGCTTGGACCATCGATAAACACCATCGGCACGGCGATAACGGACTTCAGTATCGAGGGGAATTCCATTTGTCACCGCGTGCGTGAATTCTGCGATCACGCGCTCAAGATGATCCGGATGAATCACATCGTTGGTGCGCCAGGCATCCATCTCTTCCTTTGTCTTGCCGAAGTACTCTAGAAATTGCCGATTGGGATGTAAGACCTGACCCTCCGGACTTATGCTGCACACCAATGCGGGAATACTGTCGAGAGTTTCACGGAGCTTGGCTTCACTGCGCTTCAGTTCGTCCTCGGCGCGCTTTCGATCGTCGATATCGGTGGTCAGGACATACCAGCGGTCAATTCTGCCCTCCGCGTTTCGCGCGGGGCGGCCGCTGCTCAAGAACCATTGAAAGGCGCCGTCGGCGCGCCGGAGACGGTGTTCAAGGTGGAGGGGCTCTCCGGTTTCGATCGATCTCGTAAATGACGCGATCGCGCGGGGAAGGTCATCTGGATGGACAAGGTCGTTGTTGGCCCAATTTTGTATTTCCTCGTGAGTCTTGTTGAAGTATTCCAGGAAAGGCCCGTTTGATCGTTCAAGGGCACCAGTCGGACCCAGAATCGAGACCATGCCCGGGATGTTGTCCAAGACGTTGCGAAGACTGGTTTCACTTGCTCGCAGAGCATCATCCGCCAGCTTGCGATCATGGATGTCCGTGGACGTTCCGTACCAGCGCAAAATCGCGCCGGTTTCATCGCGGAACGGCGCAACGCGGATGAGAAACCATCGATACTCCCCATCGTGACGGCGGATGCGGGCCTCGATTTCCCCGGGTTCTCCCGAGACCAGTAACTCCTGCCAGCGGGTCATCAACGGCGGCAAATCGTCCGGATGGAAAGACGCAGACCAACCCCAGCCGTGCGCCTTTTCGGGAGACATGCCCGTGTAATCATGCCAACCTTTGCTTAGAAATTCGTTCGGGCCATCGGGTAAATTGCACCAGGAAAGGGACGGAATGGTATCGATCACTCGCCTCAGGTTGGCCTCGCTAGCCCGCAGTGCACCCACGGCGCGTTTCTGGTCGTCGATGTCGGTCGTCGTACCGACGAATTTGAGGACTCTTCCTTCCGCATCGCGCAAGGGCACCGCTTGCTGGAGATGCCAGCGATAGGTCCCGTCCTGAGCGCGGAGAGACCTGGTTTCGAATGCAAAACTCTGTCCCGAGCGCACTCCATCCCAAAAGGCCTTTGATGCTTCTTCCCGATCTTCGGGGTGGACCGCGGTCATCCAGGCCTCGGGATGCGACCGGACGAAATCGAGGCTTTGACCGGAGAATTCAAGCCAAACTCGATTCACGAATTCCGGTGTCCCATCAGGCTTAAGCGTCCAGGCGGATACCGGAAGATGCTGGAGCAGCCCAACCTGGAGCTGCAGCACTTCGTTGGCTTCGGCAAGCTCCCTTGTTCGCTCCGCGACCCGCCGATCGAGTTCGTTGGCGATCCGTTTCTGCTCGCTCAAGAGCCGCGCCTGCTGCAGTCCCACAGTTACTTGATTGGCCGCCACGACCAGAAGCAACCGCTCAGACTGCGACAGGAATTCAGCCCGTTCCGATCCGGCTACAACCATTCCAATTTCGCCATCGATTCCCAATTGCATTGATAAAAGCGAAATCTCTTGCCCACCAGGATGGCTGCGCACCGATGCCGGCCACTTCTGTGGGTCATCTCCGAATCGCTCATTGAGGGCGCGGCGGATCTTATCCTCACTCTGTTTCGCAGCGTAATGCGGCGCAGTCCTTAATACTTCGATCGGCTCTCCATCGCTCTCGATCCTGACGCGCGTATAGAGGAAATCCAGATTCAGTGTCGCCATCAGAGCATCGTGGAAAGTCGTCACGATTTTGCGTGGCTCTTGCCCGCTCCAAACCGCAGGCAGTGCCAGCACGCTAACCAGATCGCTCATCGAGCGCTGAAGGTGCTTCAACTCCGCTGTGGAATCGCTTAATGCCATCTCAGGACTCCTGAATGGCCAGGCTGCCGGAACTGGACCGGCGCGCGCGATATTCCCGGAGGAATTCCTCTGGCGGAGTGAAGAATGGATTCTGCTGCAGGAAGCCGCCAATAATCACCAGGGGATGTGTGCGAAGGATATCGATGATCGCATCGCCTCTGAATTGGGAGAGATGGTAGGTGCAGATGACCGCGTCGTCATGCCGGCTCCAGACGTCGTTCACGCGCGATTCAAACTCAATCACGTTCTCCAGCCGGGCCTTATCTCCAACCACCCAGTCCATTCGGCACACGATGCGACTGAGCGGGAACCCTCCCGGCGCATTTCCTGAAGCGAGTTTCTCGAATGTCTCCAGCATCCGGTCCTGATCGAACTCACCATCGCGAAGATAGGCTTCGGTGTTGATCTTGATTTCCAACTGCCCGGCCTGCTCGGCAGCCGCCGAGTCAATTCCCGCGGAAGTCAGCCGACGCAGATGTTCATCCCGCTGTCGGGGATTCACAACATGAATGGCCTTGTCCCCTTGCTCAATTCCCTCTTTTATGAATGGAAGCAGCACGCGATATTCTTCGTCATCGCTCGAGAAGAGCGCACAGATATGGCGAACTGCGCCAAGCTGGGAGCCGGCTAATGAAATTGGTAACGCTGTCACGGTCATTTCCGATCCCTCTGTAAAACTCTGCTCGAACAAGGGTCTTGATCGCATCGGAAGCGAAGTGAACTCCAGGACGCCCGCTAAGTGAGCATCCTGCCGAAAACCTTTCCACTTTCAATGAGTCGATTAAGAACGTGGCGGCGGAGCAGCCTGAATTGGCCCGGCGCAGGGGTTGTGGGCGCAAATCAGAAGGGAAGCGCGCCAGCCACTAATCGTTTAGATATCATACCCCCATTTACAGCCCGGGTCCCCAGATAGAGCCGCAGTGGGTTAAGAAAACGTTACAATCTGTACCGTCCAGCAAGCCTTCGGTACTTACACCTCACAGAGACTGTTGTGGGCGAGACAGTTCCTCACGTGGTAAAGAAAACTCGCTGAACTATGCAATCCCTGGCGCCTCGTGATCCTGCCGATTGATACCAAGGCATCAGTCAATACTTTTGTCCAATAGATTCGCCCAGACTTTTCTGGCGTAATCACAACTGTGCGACGCATCCGAACGAATCGGACCCGAACACTGCAGATGGCGCCAGAAGGATCTCCCGGCCGGCGCACAAGGAGCACCGTTATGACGACCGCAACTGTTCGCATTGGAGACGTAATGGCCACTCAGAGGCGTCAAGCGCATTTCGCGCAAACGAATTCTGAAGCCATCGCGAACGAGCAAAACACGGACAGACTACACATTGAGCGACACGGGCATGACGAATGGACGCAAAGAATCGAAGAAGCTTGGCAAGGCCACCTGGAGACTTTGCAACAGTGTCTGTGCGAGCTTCTTCTAAAGAATCAACAGCTAAGAATGGCTCTGATCGCGGAAAACGGACCAGAGCGGAAACATAGAAATGCCGGCAACTTCTAGGGCGCCAGGGAAAACTCTCGCACGTTTGCGGCTTGGATCTTTCAACCCTTCTTTGCCTTCTGGGGAGGAGCCAGCGCCACCGCAGCTTCCCCGGTGAGCAGGAGGAATGTGAACGTCTCCTGCAGATAGAGGCGGACAGACTTATCGGAGTGGCTAAGGTAGCCGATGGAGACGTCCTGGCCAATGTGCAGTTCGAAGTCGCCGCCACGTGTAGTCACAACAAAAGCGCCGGAAATGGCAGGCGCCCAGATGATTTGGTCGTCGACCAGCCTTTTGACATGCTCCAGCACCGGGTAACCGTGGTCGCTGGTTTCAGCCAGCGCGGTGTAAGCATCGGCTCCGAGTAGCACAGCGTATGGGCCGTTGACGCCCACGAGACGCAATCTGCTCAGGCCATGTGCGATGGCTTCAGGATACTGGCGAACGTCGGCTGGCAGAGCCATGATTGGATTGCTATTCCCTTTGCGAATTCCCTCGATTCCGGCGGCGGCATAACCCTCAAATATGGCTCCGTCCTCCGCAAAGGCGAGCTGGCGCGCGGCGTCCTTCGCGGGTTGCCAGTCGGAATCATTTGCGCCACGCTCGACATCGTCGATCGCCTGGCGATCTAGTTCGAATGGGATACGCAGCTCCACTAGGGCATTCACTTCGCGTTGGGTTGCGACGATGCTTTTCGCTGGTGCGGCGATCGCCCGCAGGTGGCCGGTGCCAACAGCAGACAGGCCCGTGCCGGCAGGACCCTTTACGTCGACGGCCCGCCGTCCGGCAAGGTAGCGCTTAAGCGTACGCGACGTTTCGGCTTCAATCTGCGCCCAGGCCGAGTCGGAAATGGGAGCAAGGTCGCGATGGAGATTATTCATGTTGTATTTCTCCTTTGAGGGATCCGATGCGAAGTGAACCGTCGGGCACCGCTGAAATGGATGAGGCAGTTCCGTCCGCCGCTGACGCTGAGGGAGCTTCTGCGACCCCTGACTGGTCTTCAGCAACGCTCTCCAGGAAAGTCGCCGTTGGAACGAAGAACAGGTTTCCAGTAACAGCCCGGCTGAAGTCAAGCAGGCGGTCATAGTTGCCGGGCGGCCTGCCCACGAACATGTTTTCCAGCATCTGCTCGATGGTGCTGGGGGATCGGCTGTAACCGATGAAATAAGTGCCAAATTCACCTTGCGAAGGGCGGCCGAAGGGCATGTTGTCGCGCAGAATCTTTATTTCCTTCCCGTCTTCAACGATGGTCGTGAGCGCGCTGTGCGCCGATGTTGGTTTGACCGAGTCGTCCATTTCAATATCTGAAAGCTTCGCCCGGCCGATAATGCGTTCTTGCGCCTCCGTGGAGAGCGCGTTCCATTCGTCCACGTTATGCAGGTACTTCTGCACGATGACATAGCTGCCGCCGGCAAAATTGGCATCTTCGTCGCCGATGAGAACCGCGGCGGTCGCGGCCGCTCCCCTGGGATTCTCGGTTCCGTCGACGAAACCCAGCAGATCGCGGTCATCAAAGTAACGAAAGCCTTGCACCTCGTCGACCGGCGAAACGGCATTTCCGATGCGAGCCATAATCTGCGTGGCCAATTCGAAGCATAGGTCCATGCGCTTGGCGCGAATGTGGAACAGCAGGTCGCCCGGTGTCGACACCGCGTGGCGCTCCCCGGCGCGAATTTCTCGGAACCGATGCAATTCCGCCGGCCGTGGTGACCCGAGTAGTCGGTCCCACGCCTCGGACCCGATCCCCATGACGCATGAAAGTCCTCCTTCCAAGTCGCGAAATTCTACGGCGCGAAACAACTTGGAGAGGTCACCGCAGAAAGAGCGGAGCGTGGCGCGATCGTCAGTGCCCGGGTTGAGCGTCACGACCAGGAAGATTGCGGCACGCGTGAGTGGCGCGGATACAGCCTGCGGTAGGGATGCCAATCGATTTGGTAAGTCGGTTGCGCTCTTCGGATCGGGATTCATCAGGCTGGCCCCTAAAACACAACTGTAACTCGACTCAAAGCGGCTCTCAACAACATTGTGCTCGCGCTTCCGCTTTTTGACGCATTGGCCTCAGCGTCTCTTCTTGGGTTTGTATCATGTAGGTCCGGACACAAGGAATCCGGCTATCCTTATTCACGCGCTCGTCGGCCCAACAGAAAAAAGCGTCAATCGATACCATCGTCCAATAGACCGGTCTCCCATCTTGTGGGCTAATGGCAAAGAGGTGTCTGGTCCGAACTGAGGTTGAGGCGCTGACATCGAAGGGCACAAGCTTCACCCAAATGAAGACAATTGAATCGGAGCATTCGGCACCACGAATCCACCCTTCAGGCTCGTGCAAAATGTCGGCGCAATGACACTCGTCGATGATTTGACATCCGAGATCGTGAACGGGCTCAAATTTGCACGGGATGACGGCTTCATGAACTTCACACAAAAGCACAGGAGAGAACGGTATGCCAACGGTTACAACCAAAGACGGTACTCGGATTTTCTACAAGGATTGGGGCCCGAAGGACAAACAGCCGATCGTATTTCACCATGGCTGGCCTCTGTCGTCCGACGATTGGGACAATCAGATGCTGTTCTTTCTTGCCAATGGCTACCGGGTCGTGGCGCACGACAGGCGTGGTCATGGTCGCTCCTCGCAGGTCGACACCGGCCACGACATGGATCATTACGCGTCCGACGCCTCGGCAGTGGCTGAGCATCTCGACCTGAAGAATGCGATCCATATCGGGCATTCGACGGGCGGCGGCGAGGTGGCGCGGTACGTCGCCAAATTTGGCCAGCCTCAAGGCTGCGTCGCAAAGGCCGTGCTGCTCGCCTCCGTACCCCCGCTCATGCTCAAGACCGAAAAGAACCCGGGCGGCACTCCGATCGACGTATTCGATGGATTGCGCAAAGCGCTTGCGGACAACCGGGCGCAGTTCTTTCTCGATCTCCCATCGGGGCCGTTTTACGGTTTCAACAGACCCGGCGCGAAGATCTCGCAAGGAACGATCCAGAACTGGTGGCGACAGGGAATGATGGGCAGCGCACAGGCTCACTACGAAGGCATCAAGGCTTTTTCCGAGACAGACCAAACCGACGACCTGAAAGCGATCACGGTACCGACTCTTGTGCTGCAGGGAGACGACGATCAGATCGTCCCTTACAAAGACGCTTCACTGCTGCAGGCGAAGTTACTCAAGCAGGCCACGCTCAAAATCTACCCGGGCTTCCCTCACGGCTTGATGACCACTCATGCCGACGTGGTCAATGCGGACCTGCTGGCATTCGTCCGAAGCTAAAGGGGCGTTTCGCGTGGATCCAGCCGGAGAGATCGATTCAATCGGATAAGGGCCGGAACTTCACGAATCGATGATTTGGCTGCCCCCCAGGGATTCGAACCCCGATATGCTGATCCAGAGTCACAGAACCTATTTTTCCTACAATTTGGCAAATAAACCACTTATCTGGTATCATCAATTATATCAGTGACATGCTGTGCTGGTTAACGGACACCCAAGGTCACAGAATGCCACATCTGCGCATTTGGTACGGACACAGTGCGGACACGGGAGCGTTCATGGCACAGAGAATTACGCAAAAGCTTATCTCGAAACTGAGCCCTCCGCCCCAGGGCAACTACGTCGAATACGACAGCGAAATTCCCGGATTTGGGGTTCGAATCACGGCTGCCGGCATCGTGGCCTTCATTCTCAATTACCGGATCTATGGACGCGAACGACGGTATACGATTGGGCGCTATCCCGAGTTGACGGCTACAGCCGCTCGGGAAAGGGCTCTCCAACTCCGAGGTCGGGTTCTCGACGGACACGATCCACTGGAGGAACGCGAGAGGGATCGATCCGAGCCCACTCTGAGTGATCTGACGACGCAGTATCTAGAGAAATACGCGGCCATTCACAAGCGGCCGACCAGTATTAGGAACGACCGCCAGATGATCGAAAAGATCATCGTTCCGAAGTTGGGAAAGCTTCGTCTTAGGAGCATTGGCAAAAAGGACATCGAAACTCTTCACGCCTCGCTCAAAAGCACCCCCTATCGGGCGAACAGGGTGCTCGCTCTTCTCTCAAAAATGTTCACCCTTGCTTCTCAGTGGGGCTTGCGAGCCGATAATCCCGCGCACGGAATCCCTCGCTTTCAGGAGGACCGACGCGAACGTTGGTTGTCTGCAGAAGAGATTGGCCGCTTTTGGGATGCGCTGGGCAAATACAAGGACCAAAGTGCTGCAGATGCCCTTCGCCTGTTGCTGTTGACAGGCTCTCGTGAAGGCGAAGTCCTGACGTCCGATTGGGATCAGTTCGATCTCGAACGTGGTATCTGGACAAAACCAAGCCACCACACTAAGCAGAAGAAAATAGAATACGTGCCTCTCAGCAAGGCTGCGGTCGCTCTATTGATTGAAATGAAATCAAAAAGTTCAGGTGGGCCACTATTCCCCGGTGCGAAGAGAAAGGGCAAGGGCGGCAAGCTCACTGGTGGTGATAAGCGTGTTTCGCTGAGACGACCCTGGGTCCAGGCGTGCAAGGCGGCAGGATTAGTCGAGGCGATCAAGGTAAAAGGCAAGAAACAGATAATTACCCGGCATCGTCCTCTAGTCCGAATCCATGATTTGCGGCATACGTATGCGAGCCATCTCGTTTCTGCTGGGATGTCGCTCCAGATCGTAGGAAAGCTGCTGGGGCACACTCAGCCCCAGACCACTGCCCGATATGCGCACGTTGCAGACGCAGCACTCCGAAACGCAACCGAGAGCTTTGCCACGATACTTGACAAACGGAGTTAGTAAGTAAGAGTTACGTCCGCCGCGCACGGTTGGTTACCAAGTGGCTGCTCAACTTGACATGGAAGCGCAGACCGCACAAGATGAGGTAGATTGCAAACGATGAGTAAGAGCCAGAATGCTCCCAACGGGGTTGGTTGGCTACTTCATCGGGAGGCATTTATGGCAACTCAGTCGATAAAATTAATCGATTCACCAGCCGCATCCACTTTTCAAGAGCCTTCATCGAAACAACTGCTTCTTGATGGTTACGTACGCCGCGAGGAACTTGCTCAGCAACTCGGCGTGAGCGCAAGAACAATTGACAGATGGCATATGCTGCGATCTGGCCCGCCCCGTGTTGCCGTTGGACGCACAATTCTCTATAACATCCAGTCAGTGCACGAATGGCTGCTTTCCAGAGAACAGCAGCCATTCACTGTCAAGAGGAGGGGGCGTTGTTCAGGTCTAAGCTCGAAACCGTGGTCAGGGCCAGACTGATCTTTGCAATCCATTGCAGCGATCAGAGCAAGATCAAAATAACACGAGCTAAAGAGCAACTATGGATCATAGAAGCAAATCGAAAGCTAAGCGGGCGAGCCGGATGATCTTTCGGAGCGGGAAAAAGGGCTTAAAGGTTGAATACTCGCCTTATCAGAAAGCCGGCCGCGGGGGAAATTCTGGTCTGAACGAGCCTTGGGAAGGACAAGACCTACCCACAGCTCTGAAGCCTCCACAAATTGCAATTCTTGTTGCGCCCCCATGCCCAGCCAAGGAGTTAAGCAGTCCGAATTAATCGCCGCATCGCGGCAAGTGTAACAGCAGTTGAACTGATTTTTCCTGTCGGCGACGACAGGCGATTGTAAAGCGGTTGTGGCTCGCCAAGGCGTTGACTAGACGGCACGGATGCCAAAGTGCATTGCGGATGCGGGCGCTGAGGGGGAACGGACGACGGGGGTTGCGCATTATTCAAAGAGCGCATTCTTCGCAGAACCTGATCGTAGGGCTGAGTAGTCCGTTGTGATACCGTGGCTCGGATCGTCAGACCGATCATCTCTTTGAGATGGTTACACAAGCGAGCCAGAACAACACCAGCGGGCGAAGTGACCATACGGTCATGCGAATGCAGGCTGATACCTGGTAAAGGTATCAGTCGGCTCAGTTCCCACCGATCATACGCCTGCTTTTGCGCGAGGCTAAGCCGAGCGCGAGTCCAAGAAGAAGAGAGAGAATCAATGAGTGATAAGAAAGAATTCAAACTAGCTACCTACTGGCAAACTCAGATGTCCCTTTACAAAGGAACTGCTTCGCTCCCCTTGACTCCCCGAGAGCTTGGGCAGATCAAGTCGCTATTCCTCAAGACGGGAATGTTGTCCAGGCGGTTGATAACCTTTGCCTTTCAGCACTGGGAACAGTTTACGGCGGAAGTAATGTCCACTACAGGCTCTTCCACTTGCCCCCCACATCCGCACATAGGCTATCTATTGGCACATTGGGACATTGCCATTCCCCTTATGGTCACACTAGACATCGTTGCTGAGGATGAAGCCCAACTCGCATTGGCAGTTGTGCAACTCTTGGACTAGCCGTGTGAGTCGGCTCTTATTTATGGAAAAATGATTCGTCGTGCGGAATCGAGTTGTAATTTGTTCTAACCAAGCAGTGATTTATTTGTGGCCAAGCAAGAGGACGCGAGACCAGGTCACCAGAATCCCGCTTATATTCCTGGGTGATCCCTTCCTATCTATCTCTTCTCTGGCTCTACACTCACCGTAGTTTCTACATCCCGCTATACCCATTCTCCATGAAGCTCAAGCAGCCACCAGGCTCTTTCTTGATTGGTTCCTATATCATTCCCTCACTTGCACTGCTGGCACCTCAAAATGACCACGTATCGTCGAATTGGCTACATTTGACCTCCGAATGCGAGGGCTCTACAACCCCGTGTGCCTACACTCTGATCTGCCGGAGTTGCGATTCCGGATTTTGAAATAGAGGCAAGACGGACCTTCTGAGAAGCAATCAGTAAGACATTCGGCAGCGAAACTGAAGGTGGAATTGGCCTTTTTCTGAGCGTCTGGTGTTTTCTACACAGCGAGTCATCTGCAATCAATTGCAGAGCTATCCGTCACAGTCTTCTGTCCCTGGTAGTGGTCATCCTCGGGGTGACCTGCCCCCGATTTCTCAACCACTGATAACTGGAGTTTCTCGGTTTTGGTTTGACTCCGAGATTATCTCGCAGCCGCCGTCGAGGCTGTGTAAATGTGGGAAGCGTTCTGTGCTTTCCAC
>Ga0116106_1000032_pt1 | contig 86209 bp, 75 predicted proteins | sample June2015DPH_6_50_FD_89717 | JGI IMG/M metagenome (GOLD analysis project Ga0116106, IMG submission 89717) | Peatland microbial communities from SPRUCE experiment site at the Marcell Experimental Forest, Minnesota, USA - June2015DPH_6_40 | ecosystem: Environmental > Terrestrial > Soil > Wetlands >...
ACCGGCAGCCTCTCGGCGTTCGGAGGAATAGAGTATATCGGCTATTTTGGCAGCGGCGCCTTCACCCAGAGCGGCGGCACCAACGCGGTGGCCGATACCCTCGCCCTGGGCTATGGCTCCGGCAGCAGCGGCACGTATACTCTTATGCCTGGCGGCAGCCTCTCGGTCACTAGTTTCGAGGACGTTGGCTACTCGGGCAGCGGCGCCTTCACCCAGACGGGCGGCACCAATTCTGTACCCGGCACACTCTACCTGGGCTATAGCTCCGGCAGCAGCGGCACTTATAACCAGAGCGGCGGCAGCCTTTCGGCGGGCTTTGAGGTGATCGGCGAGAGCGGCAACGGCGCCTTCACCCAGAGCGGCGGCACCAATTCGGTGACCAACGGCCTGATCCTGGGCGGCGCTGTCGGCGCCAGCGGCACTTATACCCTGAGCAACACCGGCAGCCTCTCGGCGTTCGGAGGAATAGAGTATATCGGCTATTTTGGCAGCGGCGCCTTCACCCAGAGCGGCGGCACCAATACGGTGCCCTTCGGCATTCTCTACCTGGGCACCGCTGCCAGTGCCAGCGGCACCTATAATCTGAGCGGCGGCAGCCTCTCGGTGGGCCAGGAGATTATCGGCAATAACGGCAGTGGCGCCTTCACCCAGAGCGGCGGCACCAATTCGGCCACTACCCTCACCCTGGGCGATCAAACCGGCAGCAGCGGCACTTATGCGCTGAGCCTTACCGGCAGCCTCTCGGTGGGCGGCGGCGAGTTTATCGGTGAATCTGGCAGCGGCGTCTTCACCCAGAGCGGCGGCACCAATATGGTGGGCGGTGACTTCTTCCTGGGCGATCAAACTAGCGGCAACGGCATTTATAATTTGAACGGAGGCAGCTTGACGGTGCTCGGCAACGAGACCATCGGCAACAACGGTATCGGCGTCTTCAACCAGAGCGGCGGCACCAACAACGCTCCCGGAGTTCTCTCTCTCGGCAGCAGCGCCGGCGCCAGCGGCACCTACAACCTGAGCGGCGGCAGCCTGGCGGGTGGCCTTGAGTTAGTCGGCGACTCCGGCACCGGCGCCTTCAACCAGAGCGGCGGCACCAATTCCCTGGCTTTTAATTTGAACCTCGCCAACAGTACGCTGGGGAGCCGCGGCACCTACAACCAGAGCGGCGGCCTCCTCACGGCCGCAGGGGAAACCGTCGGTTTTGCCGGCACCGGGATCTTCAACCAGAGCGGCGGCACCAACACCATGACCTTCGGCTTCGCGGTGGGTAATAATACCGGGGCCAGCGGCACCTATAATCTGAGCGGCGGCAGCCTCTCGGTGGGCACTGATGAGCTGATCGGCGCCCTAAGCGGCGGCAGCGGCACCTTCTTCCAAACCGGGGGCACCAATGCAGCCGCGGGCAACCTCTTGGTGGGCGCCTTTGCCGGCAAAGGCACTTATGCCCTGCTGGGGGGCAACGCCAGCGTGGGTGGTAATTATACCCAGGGGGCCAACGGCACCTTTGAACCGGGGATATCTTCCCCGGTCAACTTCGAAAAGCTCATGGTCACCGGCAACGCCAGCCTCAACGGCACGGTGTCCCCCATGCTGCAGGGCGGGTATATTCCCGCCATCAACACGCTTTTCCACGGGGTGATCACGACCGGTGCGGGGGTCACGGGCGCCTTCAGTTCTGTGACCAATCCCATTAACGCCATCTTGTTCTGGCAGCCCGTCTATACAGCCACAACTTTCGACCTGCTGGTCAAAGGCAATTTCGCCGGCGCCGGGCTTAACCTGACCCACAACCAGGCCAACGTGGGGAATATGTTGAACGGCGTGCAGGGCTCCGCCACCGGCGACCTGGCGAATGTGCTGAACACCATCGCCAACCTGCCCAGCAATGGCGCCATAGCCAACGCCTACCAGCAGATCTCCCCGGATAAGGCGGCGGCCCTGTCCACCCTGGCCTTTGCCGGGGCCAATCTGCAAAAGAGCACCCTGTCCCGGCGGATCACCGACCTCCGCTTCGGTCCTGAAGACACCGGCCTCACCGCCGGGGGGCTCGGCGCCTCCCTTCTCAACTACGCCCAGGGCGGAGGTCTGATGGTGGCCTCCAGCGCCTCCAGCCTCGCCGGGTTGCTCACCGGCCAGAATAACCCCAACGCCCTTGAGAAGCCCTGGGGCGTCTATTTCGACCCGGGCCTGATCCTCGGGGGCCAGGGGTCCTCGGTGGACCAGACCGGCTTCGATTTTACCATGGCCGGCTTCACCGCCGGGGCGGACTACCGGGTCTGGCAGGATCTGCTGGTCGGGTTAAATACCGGCTATACCTACACCAGCGCCGGTTTCCGCGGCTCCGGGGGCTATGTGCAGGGCAATACCTGGCCTATCAATGCCTATGCGGCCTACCTGCCCAAGCCTTTTTACGCCTACGGCTCCCTGGGCTATGCCTTGAATCTTTTCAACCTGCAGCGGGACTTCAACTTTGGCACCCTGAGCCGCGCCGCCAGCAGCTCCAGCACCGGCAACCAGTTAAACGGCTACGGGGAGATGGGCTACGACCTGAGGCTGAACCCGGTGGTGCTGACCCCGGCGCTGAACCTGTCCTACTCGAAACTCTGGCTGAACGGTTTCACGGAAAGCGGCGCCGGGGCGCTGGACCTCACGGTGGGCCCCCAGAACGCCCAATCGCTGCAAACCGGGGTGGGCGGCAAGATCGCAGTGCCGATGCAGCGGAACTCGGTGACGGTGACCCCCCAGGCCTACGCCTTCTATCAGCATGAGTATTCCGACAGCAGCCGGATCATTGACGCCCGCCTCAGTCAGGGCGGCGGCGCCTTCAACTATTTGACCGATGACTTCAACGGCGCGCCGCATCGGAATTTTGCGGTGCTGGGGGCCGACGTCACCATCGCCACCAAAAATAACCTGAAGGTGCAACTGGACTACAACGCCGAGGTGGGCCGGGGCAACTATACGGCCCATTACGTCAGCGCCGGCTTGCGCTGGCAGTTCTGATAAAGGCGGTTTTCGGTTTTCGGTGAAAGGCAAAAGCAAAGTCAAAGGCAAGGTGGGGGCGGGTTTTAAACCCGCCCTTACAAAGACAGAAAACAGTAAATAGTAAACGCAGGCTAAAGCCTGCGGCTACAGTTAAGGCAGGGTGGGCACTGCCCGCCAATTCCTTAAAAATCTATTTCTATCCCCTGGTTTTCCGCAAAAGGCCTTCCAGCATGCCGTGCTGAGGAGGCCTTTTTAGCGGCCAGCTTGCAGCTTGCCGCGCTCAGCTTAAGTAAAACCTGGGTTGCCTTTAAGGCGGTTTTTTGTTATCGGTTTCAGTGAAAGGCAAAATCAAAGCAGGGACGGGTTTTAAACCCGCCCCTACACAGACAGAAAACAATAAACAGGAAACAGGAAGAGCTCCAGGTTGTCATGCCGAAAACAGCAAACAGTGATCAAAAAACAGTCTCCCGCCCGCGCCTCCATTTCACCTGGAGCGGACTCTGGCGCGCCACGGGTGGCTTGCAGCTGCTCCTCTGCCTGTTGTTGGCCGGGGCCACCTTGCTGCCCTATATCCAGGTTAAAGACCACGACTTCATCACCTTCGATGACGACATGTACGTCACTGAAAATCCCATGGTGCGCGCCGGGCTCACCTGGCCGGGGGTAAAGTGGGCCTTTACCGCGGAGTACTCCTCCAACTGGCATCCTCTGACCTGGCTGTCTCACATGCTGGATTGCCAAATGTACGGAATGTGGCCAGGGGGGCCTCACCTCACCAATCTCTTTTTCCATCTGGCCAACACCATTCTCCTCTTTCTCTTCTTTGCCCGGGTGACCGGCGCCCTCTGGCCCAGCGCCATGGTAGCGGCCCTGTTTGCCCTGCACCCCCTGCACGTGGAGTCGGTGGCCTGGGTCTCGGAAAGAAAAGATGTCCTGAGCACTTTTCTTTGGCTGGTCACTATGTGGGCTTACTGGGCTTATGCGGCCGCACCCTCGCGCAAGCGCTACTTGGCCGTGGCCGTTTCCTTTGGCCTGGGACTGATGGCCAAACCCATGCTGGTCACCCTGCCCCTGGTGCTGCTCCTCCTCGATTACTGGCCGTTGGGCCGGGTCGCCGGGCTGGCCCCGCCTCGGGGCGCCATTCCGGGGAGCCCGCCGCTGACAGGGCTGCCGCAAAAAAGTTACTGGCACCTGATCAGGGAAAAAATCCCCTTATGCGCCCTGGCTGCCCTCTCCTGCCTGATTACCGTGCTGGCCCAACGCGGGGGCGGCTCGGTGATGCCCCTCTCCATCCGGCCGCTGGACGCCCGCATCGCCAACGCCCTGGTCGCCTACCTGAAGTACGTGGTGAAGGCGCTCTGGCCTTACCCCATGGCGTTCTTTTATCCCCTGGCCCCCATACCCTGGTGGCAGGCGGTGTGGGCCGGACTGGCCCTGGCGCTGTTGTCGGTTTTCCTGCTCTACGAGGCCCGGCGCCATCCCTACCTGGGGGTAGGCTGGCTCTGGTTTCTGATCACCCTGGTGCCGGTAATCGGGCTGATCCAGGTGGGCGGGCAGGCGATGGCGGACCGCTATACCTATGTGCCGTATATCGGCCTGTTTATCATCGCCGCCTGGGGGATTGCCGAGGTCACCGACGGCTGGCGGCGCCGGAAAACCATCCTGTCCCTGAGCGCCGCGGCGGTGCTCCTGGCCTGTCTGGCCTCAACCTGGATGCAGGCAGGCTACTGGCGGAGCTCAGAGTCCCTCTACTACGAGGCTCTGCGCGCCACCGGGGAAAACTACATGGCCTACCACCATCTGGGCATGGCCTATACCGACCAGGGCAGATTGGACCTGGCCATCGCCGCCTATAAAAAGTCCATTGCCGTTGACCCATCTTATCCTCATGCTTACAATAACCTGGGCGTCGTTTACGCCAAACAGGGTAAGTTCGACGAAGCGGTGGCGGAATTTCAGCAGGCCATCCGGCTCAGCCCTACCACTGTCAGCTTTTACCGCAACCTGGCCCTGGCCTACAGCCAGGAAGGGAAACAAGCCGAAGCCGACGCGGTGCTGGAGCAGGTGAAGTGGCTTACCGGGAAGGGGAAACCCTAACCCCTGATCCCCTTCAAATAAGCCCGCAGCTTTCCCGAACATCTCCGGGGCGGGTGGTCACGCCGTCCCTGTTTTGGTAAAACTCCGCCAATTCTTTCTCCCAGGAGAAGCCATGTCCCATTACTATGAGGAACACGATCTGGAAAGGTTTAATGAGATCGGCAAGCACCGCCCTGAGCTCTTCGACTCCTTCATGAACTATTACCAGGGGGTCATGGCCGCCGGGGCACTGACAGTGCGGGAGAAGGCCCTCATGGCCCTGGCGGTGGCCCAGGCGCTGCAATGCCCCTACTGCATTGACGCCTATACCCGGGCCTCCCTGGAGGCCGGCTCCAATATGGATGAGATGACCGAAGCCATGCACGTGGCCGCGGTCATCCGGGGCGGCGCCACTCTGATCCACGGCCTCCAGGTCCACAATGTCGTAAAGAAGATCACCATTTAAGAGCTGCCTTCATGGTGCCTTTTGCCCAAAAGCTGGAAAAGATAGGCTACCCGGTTCTCAGGGCCGGGCGGGTCAGCACCCTGCAGGTCAACCTCGGTTGGCGCTGCAACCAGGCCTGCCATCATTGCCACTTAACCGCCGGCCCCGGACGCCCCGAACAGATGGGACTGGCCGCGGTCGAAGCGGTTATCGCCGTGGTGGCGCGCTGGGCCCTTCCGGTGGTGGACCTGACCGGCGGCTCCCCGGAAATCAACCCTCATTTCGAATACCTGGTGGACCATCTGCACCGGTTGGGCACCCACCTCCTGGTGCGCTGCAACCTTACTATTCTCCTGGAACCCGGCCGCGAGCACCTGCCGGAGTTTTTCCGGGACCACGGCGTGGAGTTGGTCTGCTCCCTGCCCTATTTTCTGGCGGACCCGGTGGACCGCCTGCGGGGTCCGGGAGTCTTTGACAAAAGCCTGGAGGCCTTACGCCGCCTGAACCGGGTGGGCTACGGGGCCCCGGGCTCGGAGTTGCAATTGCACCTGATGTACAACCCGGGCGGCGCCTATCTGCCGCCTGAGCAGGGCGCCCTGGAAGACCGCTTCCAGCGGGAGCTGAAGGACCGCTACGGCATCACCTTCAACCGCCTTTACACCCTGCTCAACATGCCCATCGGACGCTTCAAGGGATACCTGGAAGGATCGGGAAATTACGAGCGCTACCTGGGGAAACTGGAGGCCAGCTTCAACCCGGCCACCGTCACCGGCCTCATGTGCCGCAGCCTGATCAGCGTTTCCTGGGAAGGCCGCCTCTTCGACTGCGACTTCAACCAGGCCCTGGACCTGCCCCTGGCTGCCGACCTGCCCCAGACCATCTGGGAATTCGACCTCCCCAGCCTGGAAGATCGGATCATCCAACTGGACGACCATTGCTACGGCTGCACCGCAGCCGCCGGCTCCTCCTGCGGCGGAAATTTGGTAGGGAATTGAGAGGGCATCCTGCCAGGAAGTGAAGCGGGAAATTAGAAGTCGGTTTAGGTCAACCCCCCAAGAAATCCAAGGTAAGCTTTCCCTTAGCCAACTTGCATTAGGTATTACCTAATTATGGTCGGGACGAGAGGATTTGAACCTCCGACCCCCTGAACCCCATTCAGGTGCGCTACCAGTCTGCGCCACGTCCCGACGTTTGCCAATCTGCGACCTCTGCGAACCTCCCAATAATTTCCCTATTTCCGGTGCCTGACCGTCCAGCGGTGCCCCTGGCACAAAAAAAGACTCTCGACAACAGGTTCGCAGAGGTTTTAATATAGCAAACCGGCCCGGAATCTGTCAACCATTGGGGCGCCGGGGAATTGCTCAGGCCCCCGTCAAGAAGCCCCCAGATCTGGGATGATTTTTAACCGAAGGCCGTTATCCGAAAACCCTAAACTCTATCTTGAGATCGGTGGTGAAATCTGGTATTTAGATAAAATTGCCCTGGGCAGGAGCAGCTTTGCCTGGCCGGGAGGGCCAACTGAAAGGGAAGGAGACTTTATTTAATGTCGGGCAAAACAGCAAATATCCGCAATCTGGTCCTCATCGGGCACGGCGGCTGCGGCAAAACCTCGCTGGCAGAGGCCCTGCTGTTCACCGCCGGGACCACTTCCCGGCTGGGGCGGGTGGATGACGGCTCCTCCGTCCTCGACTACGAACCCGAGGAAATTAAACGCAAGATCACCATTTCCAGCGCCTTTCACCATTACCAGTGGAAAAAACACACCGTTTATCTTGCCGACACCCCCGGAGACGACAACTTTCTGGCGGATGCCCGGGCCGTCCTCCACGTGGGGGACGGGGCGGTGGTGGTGGTCGACGCGGTGGACGGCGTCAGGGTGGGCACGGAAAAGGTCTGGCAGACCGCCAACCACTATCAATTGCCCCGCCTGCTCTTTATCAATAAGCTGGACCGGGAGCGGGCCGACTTCGCCACGGCAATCAAGAGTATTAAGGATATCCTGGAAGTGCAGGCCGTGCCCCTCCAGCTTCCCATCGGCAAGGAGGCCGGCTTTAAGGGGGTGGTGGACCTCATCAATCTGAAGGCCTACACCGGGGCCTCGGGTGGCTCCCAAGCCGGCGGGCCCATCCCCGATGAGTTTAAGGACGAAGTCGCCAAGCTGCGGGGCGATCTGATGAATTACGCCGCTGAAAGCGACGACGCCTTGATCGAAAAATTCCTGGAAGAAGGGGAGCTCACCCCGGAAGAGATTTACCGCGGCCTGAAGCAGGGGGTCCTCAAGGGGGCCTTCGTCCCGGTGTTGTGCGGCTCGGCAGCCGCCAACCTGGGGACCGGCCTGCTGTTGGACGCCATCAACCTCTTCCTGCCCGCCCCGGAGGAGCGAGGCGCGATCACGGGGAGCAAACCCGGCTCCGATGCCAGGGTGGAGCTTTTACCGGACCCGGACGGGCCCCTGGCGGCCCAGGTCTTCAAGACGGTGGCCGACCCCTACGCCGGCCGCCTCTCCATCTTCCGGATCTACTGCGGCACCATGACGGCCGACGCCACCGTGTTCAACGTGAACCGGGCCGTCCCGGAAAGATACGGCCAGCTCTTCCTGCTGGAAGGCAAGGGCCAGAAGGCCGTGGCCAGCCTCGGCCCCGGGGCCTTCGCGGCGGTGGCCAAGCTCAAGGAGACGGTGACCGGCGACACCCTGGCGACCGAGGCCAAACCCATCCTGCTGCCGCCCCTGATGCCTTCCCAGACCATGGTCACCTTTGCGGTGGAGCCCAAGAAGCAGGGAGAGGAGGACAAGGTCTTCTCCTCCTTCTTCAAGTTGATCGAAGAGGATCCTTCCCTGTCCCTCAGCCGCAACGCCGAAACCAAGGAGATCCTGCTGTCCGGGGTGGGCGCGGTGCACATCGAGGCTACCGCCGACAAGCTGAAACGCAAATTCGGGGTGGAGGTCAACCTCAAGCCGCCCAAGATCCCCTACCGGGAGACCATCAAGGGCACCGTCAAGGTCCAGGGCAAATACAAACGCCAATCCGGGGGCCGTGGCCAATACGGCGACACCTGGATCGAGCTGCAACCTTTGCCCAAGGGCTCCGGCTTCGAATTCGTGGACAAGATCGTGGGAGGCGCCATCCCCAGGCAGTACATCCCCTCGGTGGAAAAGGGCATCACCGAGGCCAAGCATGAAGGTATCCTGGCCGGCTTCCCGGTGGTGGACTTCCGGGTCACCCTCTATGACGGCTCCTTCCACGATGTGGACTCTTCCGATATGGCCTTCAAGATCGCCGGCTCCATGGGCTTTAAGAAGGGCTGCGAGCAGGCCCAGCCCGTTCTGCTGGAACCCATCATGAAGATGACCGTGACCGTGCCGGAAGATAATATGGGTGACATCATCGGCGACCTGAACGGCCGCCGGGGGCGGGTCCTGGGAGTGGAGGCCAAGGGCCGTCTGCAGGTGATCACGTCCCACGTCCCCATGGCGGAGGTGCTACTCTATGCCCCGGACCTGATCTCCAAAACCGGCGGCCGGGGCAGCTATGCCATGGAGTTCGACCACTACGAGGAGGTGCCGCCGCACCTGGCGGACAAGGTCATCGCCGAGGCCAGGGCCGCGAGGGAGAAGGAGTAGGGAAAGTATGATTGATTTGGGGCGGGAGCCAGGGGCCGAGGCCCCTGCCCTCTCCCGAAACCCCCTCCCCCAACCCATATAATTTTATGAAGCGGCACAGGCGTCCCGCCTGTGCATTAATTCCCTGGTTACCCGGCTTAGCCTGGAAACCAGGGGAAGATCATCCCCGGCGTCTTGGCGTCTTGGCCCGAGATAAAACCATGACATTCCCCCGCATCGCAGCAGGCCGGATTGTCGCCGTCTCAGTCAGCGACCGTAAAGGGGTAGTTAAACACAACGTGCCGGCGGCCCGCCTGCTGGCGGAGCACGGCCTGGAAGGCGACGCCCACGCCGAAGGCGGCTGCCGCCAGGTAAGCCTGCTGTCGCTGGCCAGCATCCACAAGATGGTGGCCAGGGGCGCCGCGGTGGCTCCGGGGGATTTTGCCGAAAACCTGACGGTGGAGGGCCTGGAAGTGATGTCCCTGCCGGTGGGGACCCGCCTCAAGGTGGGCGCGCAGGCGCTGCTGGAGATCACCCAGATCGGCAAGGTCTGCCATAAAGGCTGCGCCATCCGGGAGCAGGTGGGGGATTGCGTCATGCCCCGGGAAGGAGTCTTCGCCCGGGTGCTGCAGGAAGGCCTAGTGAAGGTGGGCGACGCCATCGAGGTGGTTGCTTAAATGTTCCGGGTGGGGATTCTGACGGTCAGCGATAAGGGGCACACCGGTGAGCGCCACGACGCCTCCGGGCCGGAGCTGGCCCGGTTGCTGCCGGCCGCCGATTTCCAGGTGGCCGCCACCGCCGTGGTCCCCGACGAGTTGGAGGTCATCACCGCCCAACTGCTGGCCTGGTGCGACCGGGAACGGCTGGACCTGATCCTCACCACCGGCGGCACCGGCCTCAGCCCCCGGGACCTCACCCCGGAAGCCACCCTGGCGGTGGCCCAGCGGCAGGTGCCGGGCCTGCCCGAGGCCATGCGGGCCGCCGGCCTGGCCAAGACCCCTCACGCCATGCTCTCCCGGGGGGTGGCGGTGCTCCGGGGCTGCACCCTGATCGTCAACCTCCCCGGCAGCCCCAAGGGGGCCCGGGAAAACCTGGCCGCCATCCTTCCCGCCCTGCCTCACGCCCTGGAGAAACTGGGCGGCAGCCCGGCGGAGTGCGGCGCCGCTTAAGGACGGTTTTCGGTTTCCCGGCTAAGAAGGCCGGAGGAATGGACCCGGGGAAGTTCCCAGCCCCTGGGTTGGCTGGAACTGTTATGGCGCTTCCCAAGATATCAGGTATTTGTCAGGGCGCTAAAATCTCCACAAAAATCGTCTTTGCGGGTTAGGGGCCAGGAGATGACATCCGGCGGCTTTCTCCCCCATACGGGTCCGGGGGCATGGCGATGGCATTCCCCAAATCCCTCGCCGAACCCTTCTACGGCTCTCCAAAACTTGCACCTGTCGCATTGCATGAGATAGGTTCCTTTCTGGTGTTTCCGCAAACTGGTAAATATCCCACGGCGCGCCAGGAGTCAAGGGCGGGCAGGCTTTAGGGTCAGGGATAGAGGGAAAGCTGGCGGCTGCCGCGGCTCACGGCAGCTCTGTGCCCCCCACTTCCTCCGGAGGGGCCTCCGGGGGTTTCTCCATGGGTTCCTGCGGGGGAGTCTCCGGAGGTTTCTCCGCGGGTTCCTCCGGGGTGGCAGTGGCACAGGAGGAGTGAATCTTTTTCCGGATGGCGGCGATAGCCAGGTAATTCTTCTCTTTGAGTTCCTTCAAGTCCTTGGCTTTTTGCACCGCCTCACTAACTTCAGGGGCCACCAGGGGATTAACCTCCCCCCGCTCCAGGGCCTGAAAGGTCTTTTCGCCCAGGAGGCGGGTGGCTTTCCTGATCTTTTGCTGCTGCCAGCAGGCCAGGGTATAGCGGCCCAGGATCTGGGCCCTCCGGGCGGTGTTCGTCGTGAAGGCCGAAAGCTTGCACCAGCAACCGCGGCATCGGGTTTTCGTCGGATTATTATTCGATTCAGCGCTCATCGGTTCCTCCTTGGTGATACCGGGGGCAAGAAACTTCGGGACCGAGTTAGGATTCAGGGGCCCAGCCAGGGGCGATCCCCGGATCATTCTCACTAATACCAATATAGAACAGGCATAAGAGATTGCAACCGGCAAAGCGCCAGAATGGCAGCCCGGCTGAGGCACCGCAGCGCCGGGAACTTGGCGGCCGTTGCCAGCCGGTCTTTGCCAATCAGCCGAAGGCAGATAGCTTGAGCTAATCCTCCAGGTTGGCCTTCAGGGTCTTGAGGATGGAGGGCAGGTGGCTCCCGGGCCAGAAGAGGCGCCGGCAACTGCGGCACTCGAAGAAGTGGTCATGGTAGTGGAAGACGTGCTCCGGCACCCGTCCCTGGGCCTGCTCCCGGGGGATCGGGCTGAGCCTCCGGTTGCAGCGGCTGCAGCGGCTCAGGGGCTTGAGCTGCCGGGGAGCGACCTTAAGAAGGGACAGCACCTCCTGGAGTTGGACCTTGGGGGAGACGGCCTTGATGAACAGCAGGTCCGGGCGCTCCAGTCGTTTCAGGGGCTCCTGGCGGGTCAGGATGAAGGTGTCCGGGGCCGGCGGCGGCAGGGAGCCAGGGCCCTGGGGCGCCAGGCGGCGGCAGTCGGCGTCGAAGCCGCAAAGCCGCAGCCACTTGGCCAGACCGCCCAGGGGCTGGTCCACCAGGAATTTCATGGCCCCGCCAATCCTCCCGGAAGTCAGCTTAACCGCGACGCGGGTTTTCGGTTTTTTTGGTAAGGGCCTGCGGCCGCATCTTCCCCAAGAAGCAAATCCTTTAGGAGCAGCCGTTCCTGGGCGCCCAGCCGACGGCGATTACCGCCCCTGCCCCACAAACATAAAACAGGACGCCGACCGTCTCTTAAGGGAGTTGCACCACCGCCACCCCAGGGGGCGGCGCCAGGGTCAGATCAGCCGGACTCAAGGGCGGGTTGAGGCGCAGTTCCTGATAGGCCAGGCGCAGTTCCATCTTGGGGGTCTCGGTTTGGAGGGTGATCTTGCCGGGTAAATCCGGCAGCACGTCGCCGAACCCCTCCAGTTTCAGGGTGAAGCGCGGCTGGTCTTGGCCCAGGAAATATTCTTCCTGCACCGGGTAAAGACCCTGGGCCGCCACCCAAAGGCGCTCCTGAAGCTGGCCGCCCTGGCGCCATTCGAGCAGATAACGGCCGGCAGCGGCATCGTAATCAAACCGGGCCGGGGGGCCCGGGCTCAGGGGCAGGGCCCCCGCCAGCAGCGGCACCAACTGGGACAGGGGTACCGCCGGCGGGATAAAGACCGCCAGATTTCGGGGGGTGGCCGGGCCGACGTAAAACTTACCCTCATGGGGGGACAACACCTGGACATGGCTGCCGTCGGTGGCAAAGCCCAAGAGGGTGCGTCCCAGGAGATCCAGGATGTCCACCCGGAGGCTCTCCGGGCGGCGGGCCTTGATGAGGATGGTGCCGGAGTAGTTGCGCTCCGGGCTCAGGAAGGTGATGCGGCCCCGGGCCTGCAAAGATTCCAGGGCCTGTTGCCGGTTATGAAGCCGGGCCAGGACTTCCTCGGCGGACAAAGCAGCGGGCGGCGGCGCCGGAGGCAGGGCGCGGCAGCCGGCCAATCCCAGCCAGGCCAGGAGCGCCAGCACTGCCAGCCGGGCCATCCTGCCGGGTTTCACAGGACCGGTCCCCGTAGCAGATGCTCCAGGTTGTCGATTTTCTTGCGCAGTTCCCCGGGATTGGCATCCTCCTGCCCCAGGGCCCGGCGGTAAAGTCGCAGCGCCTCCCGGCGGCGTTGCAGGCTCGAGTAGACGTCGGCCAGATGTTCGGTCACGGTGCCATCCTCGGGCATCAGACGATGGGCCTTCTCCAGCTCCACCAGGGCCTTATCCAATTGTCCCTTCTTGTAATAGACCCATCCCAGGCTGTCGATGATCTGGCCGCTGTCGGGCTTGGCTTGCAAGGCGGCCCGGATTAATCGTTCCGCCTCATCCAGGTTGACTCCCTGCTCGGCATAAGTGTATCCCAGAAAATTCTGGGCGTCGGGGTTATCCGGGTTAAGCTCCAGGACCTTTTTTATATAAATGATACTTTCGTTCGGCTCCTGCTTCTTTTCGTAGATCATCGCCAACCGGAAATAGATCTCCTCGGGGTGCTCCACCTTGCCTATCCCTTGCTTGAGGACTTCGATGGCCCGGTCCCAAAGGCCTTCCTCTTCATCGAGGTAGGAACTGGTGAGATAGACCTCCTCCCGGTCCGGAGCTGTTTTCCGGAGGTCTTCCAGGATTTGGCGAGCCCGCCCCTTGTCCCCCTGCTGATACTCCAGGTAGGCCATGCGGAGGCGGGCCAGGACGAATTGCTCCGACTCGCGTCCCACCGATTGATATTCCCAGAGGGCCCCCCGGTTATCCCCCTTTTCCTCCAGGGCCAGGGCAATATAATAGTGGGCCCGATCCTGGAAATGAGGATTGGCCAGCAGAGGTCGAAAATCCTTAATGGCGTCGTCCGGGAGTTTCTGCTCCAGGTAGATAACCCCGATACTGAAGCGGACCGAAGGGTCGTTTTTCTCAAATGCCATGACCGTGGCGAAGGCCTTCTGGGCCTCACCGTAGCGGTTGAGGATCAGAAGCAGGCGGCCGATGTTGGCCCAGGCCCGGGGGTTGTTGGGCTGAGAGTGCAAGACCCGGCGGTACATGGCCAGAGCTCGGCTGTACTGTTTTTCCCTTTCCAGGGTCGACGCCAGGTCGAAAATTGCCGGCACGAACTGAGGGTCCAGGCTCAGGGTCTTGTTGAGTTCCTGTTTCGCCTCCCCCAGGCGGTTGGTTGCCAGTAAGAAGCGGCCAAGGTAATAATGGCCCACCACTGAATCCGGCTCCAGGCGCAGGATCTCCTGGATAGTGTGTATGGCCTGGGGATAGTGGCCCTGCTGGGCATAGAGGGTGGCCAGGAACAGCCGGGCTTCCCGATTTTCCGGGTCCATTACCAGGATATGTTCGTACTCTTTGATGGCCTCATCCAGTTGGTTGAGGCCCACGTCCAGGCCGGCCAGCAGGAAGTAGGCCTCCTGTTGCCGGGGATTGAGCTCCAGAGACTTTTTCACGTGGGCCAGGGCCTTTTTGACGTCCCCCTGGCGCTGATACAGGGAAGCCAGCTCCAGTTCCATGCGGGCCGCTTCGGGGTCTTCCTTGAGGGCTTCCTCGTATTCCTGGATGGCCCCGGGTTCATCTTCCGCCAGCAGCATTTGCTGGGCCCGGAGATAGTGGTAATAGGCCAGGGTCTGGGAGGTTTCCTGGTTCTCCGGGGAGGCGGCCCCGGGGCGCAAGGCAAGGCTGGCGCAGCCGCTCAAGCTCAAGGCCAGCCAGAGGCTCAGGATCGCCAGCCCGACCCGGGCTCTAAAAGTTCGTCTGCGTTGGACCATGCAGGTTTGACCAGTGGCTATCGATGCCGCCAAGCTATCTTCCCCCAGTCCCCCGGGTCATTCACCCAGGGGATTGCGGTAATCTTCCCAATCGGAGATTTCTGACTTGAGGAATTGCCGCAATCTCTTAATCAACCGGTCTTCGATCTGGCGCACCCGTTCCCGGGAGATCCGATGCCGGGCGCCGATCTCCTGCAAGGTCAGGGGCTTCTCCGCCAGCAGGCGCAGGTCCAGGATATCCAGCTCTTTGTCGTTGAGTTCCAGGCGGAACTGGGAGAGCTTTTGGCGGAACAGGTCTTTCAGTTCCGCCTGGGCCAGGATTTCCTCCACCTGGGGTTCCGAAGAAGGAAGGAAGTTCTTGTGATATTCGTCGGACCCTTCCTTGAGGGGAGCGTCCAAAGAAAGCTCCCAGCCTCCCAGGCGCTGGTCCATTTCGATAACCTCTTCCTCCCGTACATTGAGGGCTTCGGCCAGCAACTTGGGACCGGGCTCAAATCCCAGGGACCGGAGCTTTTCCTTCTCCCGCTTCAGATTGTAAAAGAGTTTGCGCTGCGACTGGGTAGTGCCGATCTTCACCAGCTTCCAGTTGTCCATGATGAATTTAAGAATATAGGCCTTGATCCAGAAAGAGGCGTAATAAGAGAGCTTAATACCGCGGTAGGGATCGAACTTCTTGATGGCATGCATGAGCCCGATGTTGCCTTCCTGAATCAGGTCCAGCAGGTTCTTCATCCAATATTGCTGAAACTCCAGGGCAATCTTGATCACCAGGCGGAGGTTGCTGGTGATCAGGCGGGAGCCGAGCTCCGGGTCCCCGGTCTCGCGAAACCGGGTGCTCAAAGACTTTTCCTCTACCGGGGTCAGGAGGGCAAAGCGGTTCGCCTCCCTGATGTAACGCTGCACCAGGTCGAGATCCGCGGGAATGGGAAGGACCGCCTCCGGCTCTTCCTTCTCCTCTCTTTCCGGGGCTACCTCCGGTTCCAGGATCTCCGTCAGCTCTTCCGGACAATCAGAAATTTCCAGTTCGTACTGGTCGCTCACTGTTGGCTTCCCGGATCGAGGAAAGGCCGGCCGTTACCAGGCGAGCCTTACGGGGATCCCGCGTTCGTGGAGATACTGCTTAATTTCTTTGATACTGTAATTCTCGTAATGGACCATGGAGGCAATGAGAGCCGCGTCGGCCCGGCCCTGGGTCAAGACTGCGTAAAGATGCTCCGGGGTGCCGGCCCCGCCGGAGGCGATGACCGGGATGGACACGGCCTGGGAAATCATCCGGGTCAAGGTCAGCTCATATCCCGCCTGGGTGCCGTCGGCATCGATGGAATTGAGGCAAATCTCCCCAGCGCCCAGGCGTTGGCCTTCCTTTGCCCACCCCAGGGCGTCGAGGCCCGTGGGAGTGCGGCCCCCATGGATCACCATCTCGTAGCCCGAAGGGAAGGCCTCCGAGACCCCCACCTTTTTGACATCCATCCCCAGAACGACGCACTGGCTGCCGAAGGCCCGGGCCCCCTGGCTGATGAGTTGAGAATTTTGAATGGCGGCGGTGTTGATGCTCACCTTTTCCGCCCCGGCCAGGAGCACGGCCCGCATGTCGTTGAGGTTGCGGATGCCGCCGCCCACCGAGAAGGGAATGAAAATCTCGGCGGCCACGCGGCGCACCACCTCGATCATAATATCCCGGCGGTCGCTGGACGCGGTAATATCATAAAAGACCAGTTCGTCGGCTCCGGCCTCGTAATAGAGCCGGGCCATGGCCACCGGATCGCCGACGTCCACGTTGTTGCGGAACTTGATCCCTTTGGTGGTGCGGCCGTCCCGGACATCCAGGCAGGGGATGATCCTCTTACTCAGCATCGGCGCCGTCCCAGGCCAGGAAATTTTCCAGGATCTTCAGCCCAAAACGACCGCTCTTTTCCGGGTGAAACTGGGTAGCCACCAGCGAGCGCCATCCCAGGACGCTGGGAAAGGGGAGCCCGTACTCGGTAACCCCCAGGAGCATAGCCTCCTCTGCCGGCTCCGGATAGTAACTGTGGACAAAATAGTATTCGGCCTCCTCCGGCAACCCTTGAAACACCGGATGCGGCTTATGGAAACGGACGCGGTTCCAGCCCATGTGGGGAATCTTCAACCCCGGCCCCCCCGGCAACGCCCGGGTGCGGCCCGGGAGCAACCCCAGACAGGGAGTCTCGTTTTCCTGGCTGTATTCCAGGACGATCTGGGCTCCCAGGCAAATGCCCAGGATGGGAGTGCCTTTCCGGAAGCTCTGTTGCAAGGCCCGGTCCAGGCCCAGCTCCCGCAGGATAGACATGGCCTTGCCTGCCGCTCCCACCCCGGGAAACACCACCCGGTCGGCGGCCGCCACCTCGGCTGCATCCTGGGTCACCCGGCCGTCCACCCCCAGGGCCTTAAAGGAGTTGACCACGCTGGTGAGATTGCCCGCCTGATAGTCGATGATAACCAAAAAAGATCCGTTTTTTATCTTAAAATCAACCTAAAGAATTTAACCAATGTGCAGCCCTGAGTCAATAAGGATATCCTCCGGGCCAATATTACTCGAAAAAGAAGTTTAACATCTTCATCCAATTTTGTCATGGCCCCGGACCAAATTCATCCGGGCGGCAGCAGTGTCAGGCAAGGTTTTTGCAACCTGCTCCAGGCGATTGGGGGAGCCGGACTCTACTGCCGGCCCTGAGGTTCCCAGGGACCCTCCTCCCTAAGCTGGCAATCCCCCCGCAGGTGTGTTATCTTAGCCGGTAAAATTTGCTGATGAGGCGAGAGCCATGAAACTGCTCACCGCGGCCGAGATGCGGGAGTTGGATCGGCGAGCCATTGCCGAGGTGGGGATCCCCTCCCTGGTTTTGATGGAGAATGCCGGGCGCTCCACCTATCAGGTGCTCCGGCGGGAATTTCCCGAGCTAGCCGGGGAGGTGGCGGTGCTGGCCGGCCGGGGCAACAACGGCGGCGACGGCTTCGTGGTGGCTCGCTGCCTGGCCAACGCCGGGACCCCGGTGGCCGTTTTCCTGCTGGGCCGGCGGGACCAGGTGGGAGGCGACGCCCGGGTGAACCTGGAGATACTGGCCCACCAGGGGCTGGAGGTGGTAGAGGTCCTGGAGGAATCCCACCTCCAGGCGGCCCTGCACCGCCTGGCCCGGGCCAGCCTCATCGTCGACGCCCTCCTGGGCACCGGTCTCAACTCGCCGGTAACCGGCTTGCTGGCCAGCCTCATCAGCCAGGTCAATCACCTTAAACGGCAGGTCCTGGCGGTGGATCTCCCCAGCGGCTTGTCCGCCGACACCGGGGAGGCGCTGGGGGTGGCGGTCCAGGCGGAGGTCACCGTGACTTGCGGCTGGCCGAAAATCGGCCTGGTCATGGCTTCGGGACGGGACTACGTGGGCCGCCTGTGGCAGGCGGACCTCGGCATGCCGCCGGACCTGGCCCGGGAGGCGCAGGTTTCGCTGGCCGAGGCCCGGGAACTGCGGGCACTGCTGCCCTCCCGCCCCTGGGATAGCCACAAGGGGACCTTCGGCCATCTCCTGGTGCTGGCAGGCTCCGAGGGCAAGACCGGGGCGGCGGCCCTGGCCAGCCGGGGAGGGCTCCGGGCCGGCGCCGGCCTAGTGACCTTGGGCGTCGCAGAAAGCCTCAACGACATTATGGAGGTGAAGGTCACCGAGGCCATGACCCTGCCTCTGCCCCAGGCTGAAGGGGCCAGGGCCCTGGGGGGCCGGGCCCTTCAGCCTATTGAGGACTTTGCCGGGCGTTGCGCCGCCGTGGCCCTGGGGCCGGGCCTGGGAACCCATCCGGAGACCCGGGAATTGGTGCGGACCCTGGTGCAGCGGCTGGAGCGCCCCATGGTGGTGGACGCCGATGGCATCAACGCCCTGGCCGGGGACGAAGAAAGGCAAAAGGAAAAAGGAAAAAGGAAAAAGTTTACTCTGGGGGCCGCCGGCCCTCGGATTCTTACCCCCCATCCCGGGGAGCTGGCCCGCCTGTTGGGCTGCTCCACTGAAGAGGTGCAGTCACGGCGGCTGGCGCTGGCCCGGGAGACCGCCGGCCAATACGGGGTGGTGCTGGTCCTCAAAGGGGCCCAGACCCTGGTGGCCGCCCCGGACGGCCGCCTCAGCCTTAACCCCACCGGCAATCCAGCCCTGGCCAGTGGCGGCACCGGCGACGTCCTCACCGGCCTTATCGGCGGGTTCCTGGCCCAGGGGCTCTCTGCCTGGGATGCAGCCCGCCTGGGGGTCTACCTTCACGGCCTCAGCGCCGACTGGTTCGCCGCCCGGCACGGCCCCCGGGGCCTGGTGGCCGGAGATCTGCTTTCGCTGTTCCCCGAGGTGTTGGGCCAATTCGCCCGGGGCTTTATCCCGTTAGTTGAGGAAGGCATATGCTACAAGCGCGTGATATCATGACTAAAGAGGTGCTCAGCGTCTCCCCGGAGACCCTGGTGAGCGACCTGGCCAAGACCCTGGTGGGCAAGAAAATCAGCGGAGTGCCGGTGGTGGACGCCGACGGCCGCCTGGTGGGCATCGTCACCCAGAGCGACCTGGTGATGCGGGCCCAGGAATTGGAATTGCCTCCGGCTCTCAATATTCTGGACTTCCACCTCTATCTGCAGGTCCCGTCCCATCTCTTCCGCAAGCTGGAGAAGATGCTGGGGGCCACCGTGGCCGACATCATGAGCCCCAAGCCGGTGACCATCTCCCCGGACACCCCGGTGCCCCGGCTCGCCGCCCTGATGGCCAAGCAGAAGGTGCACACCCTGCCGGTGCTGGAGGCGGGAAAGATCGTGGGGATTATCGGCAAGATGGACCTGGTCCGGGGCCTGGCCCGGGAGTGGGCTGCTGAGGGGGCCGATGAGGGAGCCGGTGAGGCCCCTTGAGTATGTGACCAACTCACCCCGGGAGACCAGGGACCTGGCGGCCCGCCTGGCAGCCCGGCTGGCCCCGGGAGATATCATCGCCCTGAATGGCGAACTGGGCAGCGGCAAGACCGAGTTCGTCCATGGCCTGGCCCGGGGCCTGGGGGTGCCGGCCTCGGCGGCGGTGGCCTCCCCCAGCTTCACCCTGGTCCATGAGTACCCAGGCCGGGTGCCCCTGGCCCACCTGGACCTGTACCGCCTGGAGGACCTCCCCGCCGAACTGCTGCCGGACCTGGAGGAGTATCTCTCCGGGGAGCAGGTGCTGGCGGTGGAATGGGCCCAGCGCCTGGCCGGGCTGCTTCCCAAGGACTACCTGGAAGTGCGGCTGGCCATCCTCAACGAGAGCCAGCGGCAGCTCACCTTCCTGGGCCACGGCCTCCGGGGGCGGGAATTGTTGGAGAATCTGAAACGGAAAACCGAAGGTAGAAAACGGAAAACTGCCCCTTAGTGTCGTGCCTTTAATATTGCATTAAATCAAGTGAAAACTCGAGTTCCGAGGGTATTAAAGTCCCCCTTTGGAAAAGGGGGATTTAGGGGGATTTCAGGCCGATTTTTTAAATCCCCTTCCTTCCCCCCTTTTTCAAAGGGGGTTAAAGAACCGGAGTTTGAAAGATCGTAGCAATTATGAAGTATTCCCATAGGAGAGCCTGATGGCCAAAATCAGCCCCCGGCGCCGCTCGCTGTTGGAAAATCCTGAAGAGGTCTTAACCATGGTCCAAGGCCTGCTGGAGCAGGCGAAACTCCGCTGGAAATGGCTGGCCCTGGGTCTGGCGCTGGTTACCCTGGTCGTGGCCGCCTGGGCCATCCACGCCGGCATTAAGGGGCACCAGGAAAAGCAGGCGGCCGCCGTCCTGGCCCAGGTGCGTCCCCGGCTGACCGCGGAGGCCGGGCCCGATGTCGTCCAGGCCCTGGAGCGGGTGGTCCGGGACTACCCCGGCACCCGCGGGGCCCGGCAGGCCCAATTGCTGCGGGCCGATTTCCTGTACCACCTGAAAAATTACTCCGAATCCGCCCAGGCATACGCATCCCTGCTCCCCAGCGGTGACCCCGCCTGGGATGCCTTGCTCAACGAAAGCCTCAGTTACTGCTACGAAGGGATGGGCGACTATAAGAAGGCCGCGGCAGCCTTAAAGGCCGCCCAGGAGCAACTCCCCGAGCCCCTAAACAGCGAGATCGACCAGCGCCTGGCCTCTCTCCTGGAGCAGGCCGGCGACTATCCAGCGGCGGCGCTTTACTGGAAAAAGCTCCTGGATCAACCCGGCTCGCCAGTGCTGGTTCCCTACCTGAAGGAAAGGCTGAGGGCCGACGAGGCCAGGATGCAGAAATAGCCATACCCCACCTCTCCTCACTTCTTGGCCTACAGCTAGACACTTGCTGCATCCATGTCCGGTTTCATTTGAAAGGGATTATTTGAGGGCCTGGCAAACGGGTCCGGCGCCCCGGAAATCAGTCCCGCAGGCGGGGGTCGATGGCCTCCCGGATGCCTTCGCCCAGGAGGTTGTAACTCATCACCGTCACCAGGATCGCCAGGCCGGGAAAGACCGAGAGCCACCAGGCGATCTCAATGGTGTCCTTGCCCATGGTGAGCATGTTCCCCCAACTGGGGGTAGGGGGCTGTACCCCCAGGCCCAGGAAACTCAAGGAGCTCTCCACCAGGATGGCCCCGGCCACCCCCAGGGTGGCGGAGACCATCACCGGGGTCAGGGCGTTGGGCAGCAGGTGCCGCCAGATGAGGCGGGCGTCCGAGGCTCCCAGGGCCCGGGCCGCCACCACGAATTCCCGCTCCCTGAGGGAAAGGAACTCCGCCCGTACCAGCCGCGCCACCCCCATCCAACTGGTGAGGCCGATGATCGCCATGATGTTCCAAATGCTGGGCCCCAGCACCGCGATTACCGCCAGGATTAGAAAGATCGTGGGGAAACAGAGCATCAGGTCCACCAGGCGCATCAGGATCTGGTCCAGCACCCCGCCGTAATAACCCGCCAGGGCACCCACCAGCACGCCGACCAGGGTGGCGATCCCCACCGCCACAAAGCCTACCAGCAGCGACACCCGGGCCCCGTAGATGATGCGGCTCAAGACATCCCGGCCCAGGGTGTCGGTGCCCAGCAGGTGGGCGGCGCTGGGAGGCATGAGCACCTGCTTCAGGTCAATAAAATCGGGGTTGTAGGGGGCCAGCCAGCGGGCCAGCAGGGCCACGGCGAACAGGCCCAGGACCAAGGCCAGGCCGCTTATGGCCAGGCGGTTGCGCCAGAGACGAACCCAGAATTCGCTGATTCCCATGATCACCCCATCCTGATCCGGGGGTCCGCCAGTCCGTAGGCCAGATCCGCCAGCAGGTTGCCCAGCAGGGTCAGGAAGGCCACGATGACCAGCTCTCCCATCACCACCGGATAATCCCGGGCCATCACCGCCCACCAAAGCAACTGCCCCATGCCGGGAATGGCGAAGATGGTCTCGAAGATGACGCTGCCGCCAATGAGGCCCGGCAGGCTGAACCCCAATATGGTGATCACCGGCAGAAGCGCATTGCGCAGGGCATGCTTGAAGATGACCACTCGCTCCGGCAGCCCTTTGGCCCGGGCGGTGGTGATGTAGTCCTGGCCGATCACCTCCAGCATGCTGCCCCGCATGTAGCGGGACACGCCGGCCAGGCCCATGAAGGCGGAGCCCAGCACCGGCAGGGTGACGTGGGCCGCCAGGTCACTAATCTTTCCCCAGAGGGAAAAATGGGAGAAGCCCAGGGAGGAGAGGCCGGAGATGGGCAGCCAGTCGAGATAGACCCCGAAGAAGAGCATCAGCAGCAGGGCCAGCCAGAAGGAAGGCATGGCGAAGCCGAAAAAGACCAACAGGGTGGTGCCTTTGTCGAACCAGGAATGGGCATACTGGGCGGCCAGCACCCCCAAGGGCAAGGCCACCGCCAAAATGATCAGCAGGCTCATGAGATTGAGACCCAGGGTGATGCCGATGCGCTCCCGGATTTTGTCCCATACCGGACGCCGATCCGGGGAGAAGGAGCGGCCGAAGTCCAGGCAACTGACGCGTTTGAGCCAATCCCAATACTGCACCGGCAAGGGCTTATTCAGACCGTAGAGCTCCCGCAGGCGCTTCTGGGCCTCCACCGACGCCTTGGGGTTCATGGTGGTCTGCAACTCCGTGGGGGTGCCCGGGGCCAGGTGGATCACCAGGAAAGAGACCAGGGTGATACCCAGGAGCATGGGAATCATCAACAGTAGTCTTTTACTGAGATAGAGCCACATATCTGAGTTTCGAGTTTCGAGTAGGGACGACCCGCTGGGTCGCCCAGTTGGTGTAGGGTGGGCACTGCCCACCATTTCCTTAAAGTGTCGCAGACTTCCAGCCTGCGATTGAGTCGCCCGGTGTTTACTTTCGTGTTTTTAGTTTTGAGAATGCCGCATGGCGGCCATCCCCCCCCGCACCCAGGATCATCAGCCCCAGGGGGCCTGAGCCGGGGGCGGCGCCCCGGCGCTTCCGGACCGGCGCAATCTTTTAAAATTAGCGCATTTGCGTGGCTGATGCAAGGAGAATGGCCCGGGCAGCGGGCAACTCCCCGGTCCGGAGGAACGGGTTTTAAACCCGCCCCTACACGGCGAAGAACCCTGCCAGCGCGGCTCCCATCTCCTCCACCTGCTCCGGGTGAAACCAATTGATCTCCGGGTCGGCCCGGAACCAGGTGCGCTGGCGCTTGGCGTAGCGCCGGGTGTCCACTTCCAGGGAGGCGATGGCCTCCTCCCAGGACCGCTCCCCCCTTAGATACTGGCCCAAGTGCCGGTAGCCCAGGGACTGCAAGGGCTTCAGGTCCGGGGGATAACGCCCCAGCAGCTCCTCCACCTCCTGAAGAAATCCCCCAGCCAGCATGGCCGTAAGGCGCAGGGCGATCCTGGACTGGAGCTCCTCCCGGGGGATTCTCAGGCCCAGCTTCAGGATGCGGTAGGGGCAGTTGCTGAAGCGATGGGCCTGGAAAAGTTCCGAGAGGGGCCGGCCACTGGCCTCCATAACCTCCAGGGCCCGGAGGATCCGGTAGCGGTCATGGGGGTGCAGGCGGCCGGCCGTGATCGGGTCCAGGGCCGCCAGGCGCTGGTGCAGGAGGAGGGGTCCCAGATCGGTAAGCTCCCTCTTAAGACGCATCCGGATTTCCCCCCGGGGCGAGCCCGCCTCAAAGAGGCCATAGAGCAGGGCCTTGAGATAGAGGCCGCTGCCCCCCACCACCAGGGGCGGTATGCCGCGGGCGTGGAGAGCGGCCAGCACAGCCCTGCCTTCCCGGGAGTAGCGGGCCGCGTCATAAGGTTCCGGGGGGGCGGCCACGTCCACGAGGTGGTGGGGCACGAGGAGGCGTTCCGCGGGGCTGGGCTTGGCGGTACCGATATCGAGCTCGCGGTAGACCTGGAGGGAGTCGGCGTTGACGATCTGGGCTCCCAACCTGCGGGCCAATTCCAGGGCGACGGCGGTCTTGCCCACCGCGGTGGGGCCCACCAATACCGCCACCTTGTTAGGCGTCAAGCTCGCCATAGAAGATATTATATCCGATTTCTAATAAACCGTGGGAAAGGGGGGGAAAGGGGAAAGGGTAAAAGGATAAAAGTAGCCGAGGTTCTTGGTCTTTGCCGTTTCCCCTCTTGCCCTTTTCTCCTTTTTCCCTCTTATCTGGGCCACCTTGTTATCCACCAATCTCGCCATAGAAGAAATTATATCCGATTTTTAATAAGCCGCGGAAAATGGGGGAAAAGGGGAAATGGGGAAAGGGTAAAAGCAGCCGGGGGGGATTGGTCCTTGCCTTTTCCCCTTTTCCCCTTCCTCCTCTCATTTAGGACGGCGGAAGCTCTGGTGGATGTCACCATAGGGGATCAGACGCCACAGGGGGCGTCCGTGGGGGCAATGGGAGGATACCGGGATTTCATCCAATTGGGCCAGCAAGGCCTGAACGGCCTCCTCCTGCAAAGGGTCTCCCGCCTTGAGGGCCCCCCGGCAGGCCATGAACTGGCAGGCCTGCTCCCGGATCGCCTGGGGCGAGGCGCCGCCCTTCAAGGGGGACAAAACTTCCACCGCCTCGGCCACCACCGCCTCCAGGTCGGCGTGGCTGAGAAAGGCCGGGACCGCGGTGATCAGAAAGCTGGCCCCGCCAAAGTCAGAGAGGTCCAAGCCCGCCTGGGCCAGGACCTCCAGGTGCTCCCGGACCCAATCGGCCTGGGCGGCGGGAACCTCCACCACCTTGGGGAAGAGCAGCGCCTGGCGGGTGGCCCCCGGTCCCTTGGCCTTAAAGGATTCATAGAGAACGCGTTCGTGGGCCGCGTGCTGGTCGATGAGGACCAGGCCCTCCGGGGACTGGGCCAGGATATAGGTGTTCTTCAACTGGCCGATGACCTGGAGGTCCTGGAAGCGCCAGGAGCGGGAGGAGAGCGCCGGCGCCGGTCCGGGCGCAAGCGCCGGCGGCGGGGTCCAGGGGGCCGCCCCTCCCCAGGGGGCCGGGGAGGACTCGATGAGTGAAGGCTCGGCCGCCCTCGGGAAGTCGGGCTGCAAGGTCACCCGGTATCCGGGAGCCGCACCGGAGAGCGGCCCCAGGGCCTGGCGCAGGGCCGCCAGCAGGAGGGCGTAGATCCGGCCCGGATCTTGAAAGCGCACTTCGGCCTTGGCCGGGTGGACGTTGACGTCCAAATCCGGGGCGGGGAGCGTCAGGTGGAGCACCGCCGCCGGATGGCGCCCCCGGGGCAGCAGGCCCGCGAACACCTCTTTCAAGACCGCCCCCAGAATGCGGTCCTGCACCACCCGGCGGTTCACCAGGAATACCTGGAAGCGGGAGCTGGCCAGGGAAAAATCCGGGTCGCTGATGAGTCCGCTCACCTCAAAGGGACCGGTCCCCAGGGACACCGGCAGCATCCGCGCCGCCGCCTCAGCGCCGTAGAGGGCCGCCACCCGGGCTGGCAGCTCCTGGGGGCCGGGGGCGGTTAGCAGCACCCGGGTGGGCGTCTTCAGAGTGAAATGGACCTCCGGATACCCCAGGGCCAGGTGGCGCAACACCTCCACGATATAGGCCTGCTCTCCTTCTTTGCTCTTCAGGAATTTGCGCCGGGCCGGGGTATTGAAAAAGAGCTCCGCGACCTCTACCTGAGTACCGCCGGCGCCGGCCCAGGGAGAGGATTCCTGCAACTCCCCGGCCAGGGTCGCCAGGCGGAAGCCGGGGGAGGCCCCCGGCGGGCAGGTGACCAGGGTCAACCGGCTCACCGCGGCGATGCTGGGCAAGGCCTCGCCCCGGAACCCCAGGGTGGTTATGTTGAGGAGGTCGGCCTCATCCCTGAGCTTGCTGGTGGCGTGGCGCTCCAGGCTCAGGAGGGCCTCCTCCGGGGTCATGCCCCAGCCGTCGTCCACCACCCGCAGGCGCCGGCACCCCCCCTCCTCGATCTCCACCACCAGGGTCCGAGCCCCGGCGTCCAGGGCGTTTTCCACCAGTTCCTTGACCACCGCGGCGGGGCGCAGGATGACCTCCCCCGCGGCAATCTGGGCCGCCACCTGGGGCGGCAGAACCCGGATGGCCCGCTCTCTTTTTACCTCTTGCCTTGGCCCAGTCACTGGTTTATCATTTCCCCTTGAGGAGGGCTGTGACCCGGTTCTTCTTGACCCGCCCCGCCGGCCATCAAGATGGCCTTCTTCTGGCCCGCGGGGCCTTTCTATGAGTTGCTAGTCGTAGGGACGGCAATGGCACGGGCCCTTAGCCCGTGATGGCGTTGCCCTTAATATCGAGTTTTGAGTTTCGAGTTGGAGCTTTACTGGCAAATTAAAATCTTGGAATCCTCATAGATTATAGGGTGGGCACTGCCCACCAATTCCACTCGAAACTGCTTACTGCTCACTGCTTACTGATAATATACCAAAAAATCGCAGCAGAAGGGAGCCTCGCATGGGCCGGGAACGACCAGCAGCCGCCCCCCTGCCGTCCCGGGAAGAACTGCTCCTGAAGGCGGCCAAGGAGATCGTGGTCAAGTTCATCGAGGTGGGCCGGGTCTCCCCCGCCTCCTTTAGTGACACCTTTAACCTGGTAATCGACACACTGCGCCAATCCCTTAAGGATTAGGACAGTTTTCTGTTCCCTGTTAACTGTTTTCTGTAAAAATCAAAGGCCAGCTCCGATGGACCTTGGTTGAGACAGAAAACGGAAAACGGAAAACGGAAAACAGGAAAGAGAGAGAGATGATGCGCCGCAGCGGCGGGCGGGCTCGGGACCGGCTCCGGCCGGTGAGCCTCACCCCGGGCTACCTCGATTTTGCCGAAGGCTCCTGCCTGGTCACCTGGGGCCGCACCCGGGTGTTGTGCGCCGCCACGGTGGTGGAGACGGTGCCGGCCTTTCGTCAAGCCAAAGGCGGCGGCTGGGTCACCGCCGAATACGCCATGCTGCCCCGGGCGTCCCACGGCCGCCAGGAGCGGGAGTCCCGCCTGGGCCGCTTGGGGGGCCGGACCCAGGAGATCAGCCGCCTCATCGGGCGATCGCTCAGGGCCGCGGTGGACCTTCAGGCCCTGGGACCCCGCACCGTCATCCTGGACTGTGACGTCCTGCAGGCAGACGGCGGCACCCGCACCGCCAGCGTCACCGGGGCCTTCGTGGCCCTGGCACTCGCCCTGGAAGGGTTGCGGCGCCAGGAGCTGCTGGCGGCCCTGCCCATTTCCCAGCAGGTAGCCGCGGTGAGCGCCGGCGCCTACCGGGGTCAACTGCTGCTGGACCTGGACTATGAAGAGGATTCCCAGGCCGCGGTGGACGCCAACTTCGTGGGCACCGGCCAGGGCGAGCTCATCGAGGTGCAGCTCACCGGCGAGGAGGGGCCCTTCCCTGCTGACCAGCTCCCGCAGCTGTTGGCCCTGGCCCAGGAGGGCCTCAAGGAGCTGTTCCATCTCCAGGAGGAGGCCCTGCGCCCATGGATGCCCCTGCCCTGGTGATGGCCTCGCGCTCGGTCGGCAAGATCCGGGAGCTGCGGCAAATCCTGGCAGACCTGGAGCTGCACCTGTTGGGATTGGACGATTTTCCGGGACTACCGGAGATCGCCGAAGAGGGATCGACCTTCGCGGCGAACGCCGAGACCAAGGCCCGGGAAGTGGTCCGGCTCACGGGGCTTCCGGCCCTGGCGGACGACTCCGGGTTGGAGGTGGCGGCCCTGGGGGGGCGCCCCGGTGTCTATTCGGCCCGCTACGCCCAGGACCGCACCCAACCGGCGGCCCCTGGCGACGCCGACAACTGGGGCAAACTCCTGGAGGAGATGCGGGAGATTCCCTGGGAGCAGCGCCAGGCCCGGTTCGTCTGCGAAATGGCCCTGGCCCTGCCGGATAGCCGCCTCTTCCGGGCCCGGGGGGAGTGCCCCGGCCGCATCTCGCTGGCGCCCCTGGGGACCCAGGGTTTCGGCTACGACCCGGTCTTCTGGGTGGACGAGTTCGGGGCCACCATGGCCCAACTGGGGTTGATGGTGAAAAACCGCATCAGCCACCGGGCCCGGGCCCTCACCGCCATGCGGCAGACCCTGGCCGGCCTCAGGGAGGATTTGGCCCGATTCAGTAAGAGTCGGGACGTGGCGCAGCCTGGTTAGCGCGCCTGCTTTGGGAGCAGGAAGTCGGCGGTTCGAATCCGCCCGTCCCGACCAGTTCTACACGGAATTACTTGAGGTTAGCAGAGACGCGGGGGTCTCCCCGTTGGCCGGGGGTTGAGGTTTACAAGTTCTGACGGGCTCAGCGCCTGGTCATTTTCGGGTCCCCCTGGCCCCAAAGCTCCCGAACCATCCCGCCCAGATCAGCCAATCGCCGGCAAGGCTCCTAAGGCCGCGCCTGCCAACTTTTTTCCCGTAATCGTCTTCCTAGAGACAGTTTCTAGCAAATTAATCAAATATTAATCAAACCAAAATTCAATTTTTACGAACTCAGGGTAACCTTCGGACATTCCCTTTCACCTGCTGAAACGGCTGGGCTGATGAAGTCCCTTTATTCCGGGGGGCGCCTAATTCGCCCAGCCGTTGTCTCTGGTGGCGTGCTGCGACTGGCCAAAATCGGCCACCTGCGGGAAAGACGCATTTCCAGGCGGCCTGCAACAATATTCGCAGCTCTGGGTGCTATTCCTCAAATTTGCGCCTAACTTCAATACCCATGCCGGTTGGGCCGGTCTACTCCGTCTCTAGCGCACATCGGGCAAACCTTGGAAGTCCTTGCCGAGGAAGGTCAAAATCCATGAATATCCTTACCGATCAGTCAAAAAGGCAGGCGGTGGAAAATATCACCCATGAACTGCACAAGCTCTATCTGGCAGTGGTGGGCAAGGAGCCTGATCCGGAAGTGGTGCGGGCCGAAGCGGAATACTTTGTGGCGAAGTATGGGCCGGATGCCGACCTGAAAGAAATGTTTGGATAAATCCTGGCGTTACCTGGAAGTTATTCAATGATGTGCCATCAAGGTCCAGAAGGCGGCCAAGATGCGGCCAGGCTCGGCTATTGTGAAGAACCGGCGGTTAACGAAGCAAACGCCAACCTGAGGGGGCCTATTTTTGCCATGATCAAGTCCGAAAGAAATTGTCCGCGCTGTGGGCAGGGGTCTCCACCCCGCTTGCGGCGCAAGGTCTGGATGCGTCTGCTTCCGGCCAGCAGGTATTATAAGTGCGACCGCTGCTCGCTAAAATTTCTGGCCGCCGCCATATGGACCGTGCGTTTTCACTAAAAATATTTTGAAAATTCCAGCTCGGGGATGAGCCCGCAAAAGCTGGTCAGTGAAGAAAAGGCGACAATTATGGCCGCCGGCCGTCAGGGGAGGCGGCCGATTTTATGAGAGGGCTGGCTTCCTGACGGTCCCTGAATATCAATTTCTGGATTGGGATGGTACCGGAGAATCTGGGACCTGGATGACCGGAATTAATTACCAAAGGTCAGCGCGGCAGGTGCAGCTGGAGAATTCCTTGGAGAAAAAAGAATTGGTGGCCATGCTTATGGAAAGCCCCTTCTACTTCGATCTGCAGCCCCGGGAGCGGCTTTTGCTGGTGGGCCAATACTATCACCGCTTTTCCCGAAAAGTCAGGGCAGGCAATCCGGACCCTACGCTAAAGGTAGCCTCGGACCGGGGGCAGGAAGAGATGCCGGTAAGGTTACGACCCTCTTCAAAATAGGTTCTTCTGGCTTTCCATCAGTTTGAAGACCATAAAAAAACGGGAATCTGGCCGGGGGGCTGAACCGCCGCGGCCATCATCCCATCAGGGAGGCAATCCTAGCTACTGAGGCAATTGGCTACCAGGTGCCGAAGCCCAGGCCAGCCGAAGGGCCTGAAGTCATACCCCTCATCTTTGACCACGTAGGCGCCGATGGGGGACTTGGCCTTAGGTCCGGGACGCAGAATGACCACCGCAATCTCCCGATCCAGCTCCCGCACCGCCTTCAGGAAGGGGCGGGTATCGGTCCAGCCATTGCTCAAGCAGGTGATGACCAGTCGAAAATTGCCGGCGCGCAAGGACTGAAAGGCTTCCCGGGTTTCGCCAGTGGTCATGACCCGGTGGCCGGCATCCGCTAAGAACCGGGCCAGGGTCGGAAAGATTTGGGAACCATCACTGATTAATAATATGTCGCCGTCATCCATGACTTTTCCTCCTGGATTCCAGGAGAGGGCCAGCTCTCTCCTGGCGTTGTCTTAGGTGAGCCGAGGCCGTGGCCCTGCCACTTTTCCGATCACGGAGGAGACCCCTGCCCACCTGGTCAGGCATAACTTTACAAGGCCTGGGTTAATATTGATTTAAGGTTGCGTTAATTATTAGTGAATTTTTCTCTGGTTGTAGGAGGGTGAATCGGGGCAATTCCGCATTACCAAGTCCAGGATGGGACCAGCGATCCCGGTTTAGGAATGATTGATAATCTATCCGGCCGCTTGCCGGTGGTCGGCCCTTTCCTCATACATCTTCCAGGAGGCCTGGAAGGCCGCCGCAAAGGAGCGCTGCTTGACATGATCCCGAGCCGCCTCTCCCATCTTTCTCAACAATTCCGGATCGGCCACCAGCAGCTTGATGGCCTTGAAGAGCCCTTCTTCATCATTGGCCGGAACTATGACGCCGGTTACCCCATCGATGACGTTCTCCTGCGGCCCCCCGGAATCGGTGACCACGACCGGAAGGCCTGAAGCCTGCGCTTCCAGGACCACATTGCCGAAGGTATCGGTGGTGCTGGGGAAGACAAACAGGTCACAGGAGGCGTAGACCTGGGCCAGTTCCTCCCCCGCCAGATAGCCGGTAAAGACGCAAGCGGGGCCCGCCAGCACCCGGCGCATCTCTGTCAGATAGGGTCCGTCTCCCACGACGATCAATTTGAGCTCCGGATGGCTGGATAACAAGGTTTTGAAGACCTTGGCCAGGAGCGGCAAATTCTTTTCCTTGGATATCCGGCCCACGTAAAGGAGCTTCACGCCCTCCTTGATCTGATAGCACTTTTCCAAGACACCGTTGCGTTTGGCCGGATGGAACCGCTCCACATCCACTCCCCGTGGAAAGAGGCGGATCTTGCGCGGGTCGATCCCCTTCTGGTGCAATTCTTCAGCGGTGCTGTCGGAGGGCACAAAGACGAGATCCATCTGATTGTAAAACCAGATGATGTACTTCCACATCATCTCCTCCATGGCGACATCACCCGTTAAATATTGAGTATATTGGGGCAGAGCGGTGTGATAAGTGCCCCAGATCGGGATCCTGAGCAAACGGGCCACCCCCAAGGCCGTAAGTCCCATGGGACCGGGAGTAGCGGTCTTGATATGGGTAAAGTTCTGTTCATAACAATAGTTGAGGATTTGAAACAGAGGCGGATGGAACAGTTTCTGTTCGGGGTATTCAGGTAACTGCACGACCCCGATGGGAGCGAAATTGCGAACCCCTGGCAGTTGCGGCTGGGACCCGGAATCGCAGGTGATAATGGTGTATCTCTTGTTGGCCCTGGCCGCGGCCTCCGCCTGGCACCGGAGAGTGAGTCCCACTCCGTTGACCTCATAAAAGGTGTCGGTAAAGTGCGCCAGGTTGAGTCCGCTCTCTCCATCCGCAGGGCTCCCAGAGGTGCGCCCTGAAAAACTTCGCAGGATTTCCGATCCGAGGCTCCGGTCCTTGGAGAAGGAGGAGAAGGCCGCCAGATAAGGGGTCAACCCCAGATAGATCATCCCGGAAGACGTGAGGGAATTAATCAAATCAAACAAATTGGCCTTCCCCACCGCCTGGTGAAAATGTCCGTGAAAGTGCTTCAAGATGGTGGTGGAGATGTCATTGAGTATCTGGAACCACTGCAGCCCGGGCCGGTTCGGCGACTTCTGCGGAGCCTTGATGGCTTCATTGACGATTAGAGACAGGAATGGGTCGGTTTGGCTGCTTTTCGAAGAACTCCTGAAAAAATATTTAATCTTGTCCCGGTAATACTGATAGCGGGTGGGTAAATGTTTAGGTTCTGAGCTGGTCTGCAGGAATCTTTCGAAAAAATTGATGAATAGGCTGGAATCGGCATACTTACCCAGGTCGTATTTCTTTCTATAGAACTGGTAGGCGATGCTATAGAGATTGTAACCGAGCGTTAAGGGCGTGGAGGCCTCCCCCTGGGGCTTGGCCTGGCCGACCTGGAGGCCGTGAAAGAAATGCTTTAAGGATCTGGCCCCCTCCACTCGGGTATGCATCCGGGCAATGTTGAGAGAACTATGGTCATCGGAACCGCCGCTAAGATTCTTCTGCCAGGGGTTGTGCATGCTGGGCGTGATCCCATACTTATCAGCCAATACGTCTATCTCTTTCGGGGTGAGTTGGGACAACAAGGCCTTGAGCCCATCGTTCAGATGGCTATCCCGAGCCCCGTTCAGTTCGAAATTTTTGAAGAGCAGCAGAAATTTATCGAAATGTACCGGAGTCAAACGATCGTTGACGGACCAGAAGGGGTGGGCCAGAACGTGGGGGATCTGATTTTCTTGCAGATAATGCACCAGGTCATAGATATTTTCCCTGGCCTGCTGCAGGTCTAGATGCTGTTTTTCATTAATATCATAAACCAGGACGTGGGCCTTGCAGCGGTCCTCCGGGAAATAGGCGGTCAGTTCCTCGCTGATAAAGGTGTCGGGGTAGCCGGCAATTTCCAGGCAGCCGTCAATGACGTTATGGTCCGTAATGGTTACCCGGGACATGCCCAGCTTTTTGGCAAGACGGTAGAGGGTCTGGGGCTCCGTATAACACTCCTGGCAGCCCAACTTTTGCAACACCCATTGGGAGGGTCGAGTGGAGTATTTGGAGTGGACGTGCAGATCGATCTTCATAGTTCCCCCCTTTCTATAATGGATTAAGCGATTAAGACCGTCTCTCCGGCCCGGACTTTATCTCCCGGCCGGACCAGGATGCTCATCTCGGGCCGGAATGGCGCCACCAGGTCCACTTGCGAGCCGATGCGGATCATGCCGAAGACTTCACCCTTAGTGACCTGCTCCCCCGGGTTGACATAACTATCAATGCCTCTCACACTCTTCCCGGCGATTTGCACGACATAGTAAGATAGCGCCTCTCCCTTGAATCTGCCCTCCATATTGGTCACTACTCGTTCGTTGTGGATTATGTGCCTCGAATTCTCATAAAAGGGCGCCCGCTTAAGCAGGGTCCGCCAATGCATGGGAGCCATGCAAAAATTCTTCAGCTTGGCGGGGTAGTGCCTGATAAAGTTGACCTTCCCGGGGAGCGGGGCCCGGTTGTAGTGGACGTTGAAGGGGCTCATAAAGATGCCGATCAGGATTTTGGGAGAGGGCAGGTCTTCCTTGACTATGTCGGTGAGAGTCGCCGGTAGCCCCTGCTTGATCATTATTACCTCCTGCCGGGGCGCCACCCTGGTGACATAGACCACGGTGCCGTCGGCGGGACTGACCAGGCTCTCTCCCGGCGGCGGTACCCGCGGGGGGTTGCGAAAAAACCAGATGTAGCGCCAGTATAGATACCCCGTTAGTGTGGCTGTCAGGAGGGATATGGTTAGCCAGGTCAATGGAGTCTCTTCCAGGCGGAGGGGTCCACAACCCGGACCAGGGCGACGCCCGAGGAGAAGGGAAAATCGATCACCTCAAAGGAGGCCTCCTCCCGCTTGACGAATTTCAACCATTTCTTCACCCCCGCGTGCTTGACCAATTCCCTGAGGTAAATGTTGGTGTCGTGCAGAAAGATATAAGTATTCTTATGCGACTGCTCCAAGACCTTGATGAAATCGTATTTCACGTCTTTGTAGGCATGGCTGCCGTCAATGAAGGCCAGATTGATGGGAGGCAATTTTAAATCCTGGAAACTGGGGAAAAATTCATCGCTGCGCATCTTATAATGAGTGACCAGGTTTTCTACGCCGAAGTGCCCGAAATGCGCTTTAACATGAGACTCATCGGTCCAGACGCCCCGTCCGCCTACGGTCATGAGGGGCCCATTCTTTAATAACGAATAGGCCGGATCGACAAAACTCAACCTGCCCCGGCCATTGTCCTTTAGACCCAAGGCCAGACAAACAACGCTGAAGCCATATCCTGATCCTATCACTAAGACATGATCCGGTCTTAGTGCCCTGACTATCCCATAATACATAAAGCCGAAACCTATGTTCAATTCCCTGGTCTTTTCGTTGTGGCCGAAAGGCTTGGCAACTTTTAGGATATCCTTAAGAAGATTAGTACTTAGGCTAAAATCTCCCATCATTGGACCCTCCTAAATTATTTTGATATGATATAATTATGTACAAATTGTTCAATTACGGGTGCAAATTGCGCAATTACTATCGCACCTACATTACTATTGTATTGCAATTGGGTTAATTTTTAGTTAATTCCAACTTGTACGAAAAATATCCCAAGTAAACTTATTGCCTGAGTGGCAAGACTGCGTATAATTAAGCCTCTTTGAGGGGATGATAAGGGGGGAGCTGGGCGGGATAACCGCTTAAATCAAAAGGAAAGGGCAATAAGGGAGAGGGAAAAACCGTGAAGGCTAAACTGAATTCGCTTGAGCTGCATCCGGCAGGCCGTTCAGGATCACCTCACGGACAATTTCTGCCGCTTCTTGGCGCGAGGCCTCCAGGCAGTCTTGCCCTTTTGGAGTAAGCTCATAATATTTGCGCGCCCGCCCCTTGAAGATCCTGATGTGGCAGCGCATGAGGTTGGCCTTTTCCATGCTATGGAGCATAGGGTACAGGCTACCCGGGCTGATGGCGTAACCCAGGCTGTGGAAATACTTACTCAACCGGCCGCCATATACCGGCCCCAGACTCGCTTGGTGCAGGACAATGAGTTTCACCATACCCTGCCAGAAGGCCTGAGAGATTTGTCTTTGAAAATTCATATATCGAATATTGATATATAGCTGTTAGGAAATTATTAAGGTCTCATTGATTTTTGGTTAAAAAATCACTAATGTTAGTTTTTCAAATTGTCCCTTTGAAAAGGAGGATGGTGCCATGGCTGTTATGGATAGAGGTCTGAAGGGCGCGGTTCCCAGTATTCTGGTGGTTTTGGGGGTGGCCCTGGCGGCTCCCATCGTTCTTCCCGCCGTGGCGGCGGTGTCCCGCCCCCTGGCCAAGACCCTGATCAGAGGCTATCTGACCTTGGCGGACATGGCCAAGGAGTTCGCGGCCGAGGCCGGGGAGCAGATCAGCGATCTGATGGCCGAGGTCCAGTCCGAACGCGCAGAAAGCGCCACAGCCGAGGCGGCAGCCGCCACAGTGGAAGCGGTGGCTAAAAAAGTTAAACCAGGCAGTTGACCCTTCCGGGAGAGAGAATGGAACTCGAGGGCTTCAAAGTCGTCCATGCCCTGCCGGGGAGGGTGCGCCTCAAGGTCGCCAAGGTTAAGGGAAACCCGGCCCTGGCCCGCCAGGCTCAGGGAAAGCTCGCCAAGGTGCCGGGCATCACGCAGGTCGAGGCCAAACCGGGAACCGGGAGCCTCTTGATCCATTACGACCAGGACCAATTATTCTCTACGGCCTCCCTGGAAATCCTGTCCGAGACCTTGGGGGAACTCTTCCCCGGAATCGAAGTTCTCACCCTGGCCGCCGGATTGGCCTGCTTGGCGGAGAATCCCGGCGCCGGGACCGGCGGCCCGCCCATGGCCGCCAGCCTGACCGGTTCCCTTAAGGCCGCCAATACCCGTCTGGCCAAACTTACCGGGGGGCTGGACCTGAAACTCCTGTTGCCGCTCACCCTGGTCTTCTTCGGCTTACGCAGGCTTTGGGCCGCCGAGGAGGTCGCCTTCCCTTCCTGGTCCGACTATCTCTGGTTTGGCTTTGCCAGCTTTGTCATGCTGAACCGCGGCCTGGTGGAAGGCGGTAATGAGACCACGGCGGAAAAGAAAGACTGATCGGGAGAGGTTAAGTTTCTTAGGGAAGGATTACCGGCAGGACCTGAAAGAGGCTAAAGAGTAAGTTGGAGCCCAGGGAACGGGCTTTTTTCCGGGGTTGTTGCGGGTGGCGGCGCCTGGTCTCGCATATTCGCAGGAAAATGGAGGAATAAACCCTCCCGGCGCCCATTTGCACTCTGCCAACCCTGTCGGCGCCTCAGGGATATTCGAGATATTCGGCGCCACAATTCCGGCATTTAATTTCCGTCAACCAGTAACGTCCCCAAAAACCAAGGGCCACCCCGATAATCAGGCTGATAAGATACCACATGGTTTCCCTCCTGCGGGGCTGCTCAAATCAGGCCGCCGACCAGCCGGCTCAGAGCGACCTCCATCAAGGTGGAGGCCACGACCGAGGTCACTTTTTCCACCAGCCCCTGCGGAGCAGGTTGGGGGCTCGCCATGCCACCGGCCATCGAACCCGCATGAGACAGATACCCCGATTCTCTCAAGGATAAGATGATGCGCCCCTGGTCGATGCGCTGGGGATTGTAAAGGACCAAGACGTTGCCGGTGGTAGGATTGGCGGAAACGGATTCAATGCCGGCAAATTGCTGCAGGTGCTGCTCAAGTTCCTCGGCCTGGTCGGCCGCCCCCTTAATCCTCGGAATCTTGATCCGCAGCCTCCCTGCCAGGGCGTGTACGTAAGCTGAATCCACGTGCATGGCAACCTCCGCTTTAGCAAGCTGTTTTGAGCTGAATTGTTACCTATGAACGTTACGATTTAATATTTTTAATGTTAGAATTTGGTTAATTTTGCCTAATGCCTTAAACTATCAGGACAATTATCATTTAGCCGCATAGGTTCTCTTATGGGAAAAACCCTTCCCAAAATATCCGGGATATGGCAGAATAGCAGCTAATGAGCCAGTAGATGCCAGAGGGGGCAAATGAAAAAAATCTATGTTTTGGATACCAACGTTTTATTGCACGACCCGGAATCCTTATTTGCTTTCGAAGACAATTCCATAGTTTTGCCGCTTTCAGTGATAGAGGAATTAGACCGCACCAAGAGGAGGGGGGATGAGGTGGGCAGAAATGCCCGGGAGGTTTCCAGAAAATTGGATGAATTGAGGTTGAAAGGCCGCCTGGCGGAAGGGGTCCCACTCCCGGGAGGGGGATCCATCCGCATTGAATTAAACGGAATCAAATCTTACGACCCGTTGAACGGGGTCGATTTGAACATCGTTGACAATAGAATCCTGGCCCTGGCCTATCATCTAAAGAACAGTGGAAATAACCCGCTGGTTTTGGTTACCAAAGATCTAAATCTGAGGATAAAGGCAGATGTCCTGGGGATTCCCACTGAAGATTTTTATAGCGATAAAGTAGATTATTGTAAGTTATATAACGGTGTTCAGGAATCGTTTCTTGCTCAGGCAGAAATAGACCGGTTTTATCAGGATGGTTCGCTCGACTCCGCCCAGAATGGCCTGCACCCCAACCAATTTTGTATCATCAAGTCCAGTGAAGTTCCCTCCATTTCAGCCCTGGCCAAATATTGTGATAATAAAATCCATAAGCTCTCTTATGACGGCAAGGCGGCTTATGGCATCAAAGCATTGAACAAAGAACAGAGATTTGCCCTGGAACTGCTGCTGGATGATCAAATCAAGATCGTTACCTTAGTCGGCAAGGCCGGGACGGGGAAGACCATCCTGGCGTTGGCCGCCGGGCTGGAACGAGTCTTTGAGGATAACGGCAGATTTAACCGCCTCCTCATCACCAGGCCCATTGTGCCCCTGGGCAACGACCTGGGCTATCTTCCCGGGGATAAGGAAGACAAGATTCGCCCCTGGATGCAGCCCATATATGATAACTTGGAGTATCTCTGCAACGAGCATATCCGGTCCAACGGCTCCACCGAGTATTTGCTCAGCAGCGGCAAGATTGAATTGGAGGCCCTGACTTATATCCGGGGCCGCAGCATCCCTCGCCAGTTCATTATTTGCGATGAAAGCCAGAATCTCAGTCCCCATGTGATCAAAACCATCCTTACCCGGGTGGGCCGGGGCAGCAAGATCGTCTTCACCGGAGACCCGGAACAGATCGATCACCCGTATCTGGACGCCTCTTCCAATGGCTTGAGTTATTTGGTGGAGAAGATTAAAGACGAGAAGATTTCCGGCCACATAACCCTGATCAAGGGGGAAAGGTCCGGGGTCGCTGAATTGGGGGCCAGATTGTTGTGAATGGCAGCTGGAAAATCGATGTTCATTTTCCCACCTGGCTTTTGAGTGGAAGTTGCTCCCACCAACATCGTTTGGCGATATATATCGTCACCCCATCGTTGTAAGGGCTGTCATATTATCTATAATATAGACTTTATTTTGGGCATAACTATCTTTTCATTATCCCCAGGATGACTGCTCTCCTAAAAGGGGGAAGGACTTGCAGGACATCGAGGTAATCGCCTCCCGGCCGGGCCAGGTCAGTCTGACCATAACCCGGGTCAAGGGCAATGAAGTCCTGGCGCGGGAGCTGCAGGACCGCTTGGGGGCTATCAGAGGGATTCACCAGGTGGAAGCGGACGCCGTCCAGGGACTGGTGTCCATCGACTATGACAGGCAGCGATTATCCTCCCTCAGTTTTCTGTTGCAATTAAAGGAGACCTTTTCCTCCCTATTTCCTGAAATCAGCGTAACCCAACTGGCTGCCACGATAAGCCGCAGTCTTTGAAGGCCTTCCCTTAGGCCCGCCGGAGGGGGTATTGCCGGCTCGTGGCCGGAATGGCATCACAGACCTGAAAATGTTTCTTTAAATTACTAACCTTGAAGTTAACCAATAAATTACTATCTTGAAGTTAACCAAAATTTTTGGAGGTCCATATGTCCCCCCAGGAAACTAAAGAGAGCAAGAGTATCGGCAAAATGCTGGGCGAAGCCGGCACCACCGTGAAAGACGGCCTGGTCGACAGCCTCAAGGGGCTGAACGAGATCGAAGCCCAAATCGTCAGTCTGGCGAGAAACACCGTGACCGACGTCCTGAAAGGCACCGGCAGCGTGGCCAACGAGACCCTCAATGTCAGCAAGGACATCTTTAAAGGGGCGTTGAAGGCCAGCGAAGAAATGGGCTCCGGCCTGGTGGTGACCACCAAGGATGTGGCCAAGGGCATTCTCCTGGGCCTCACCGACGTGGGCGGAGATGTGGGAAAGGCCGCCGCCCAACTGGCCAAAGGCGCGGTCAAAGGGGCCGGGGAAGTCGGCGGCGACGTGGCCCTGGTGGCCAAAAGCGCCGTAGCCGGCGTCATCGAGGCCACTGCCGAGATCGGCGGCAATGTGGGCGAAGCCGCCAAGGCGGCCGCGGGCGGCGCCATCGAGGCCGCCGGCAGCCTGGGTCAGTCGGCGGTCAAGGCCGTCAGCGACATCCTGGTGGGTGTGGTCTCTGGCCTTAAGGACGTGGCTTGCTCCGCCTGGCCGAAATCGAAGCCCGGGTCCCCACCGGCCTCCAAGCCGGCTGCCGAAGCCCCTCCAGAAAAGAAGACGAAGGGGTAGCCTGGCCGCGGCATCCCCATTAGCTGAACAGAGTTGACTAGGCAAGGTTATCCGGCCCCAATGGTCGAACCGATACATACCGCAGTAGCGGGCAGGACGAGGTTTAAGGTTGAGGGCCTGTACCGCTCCAAATCACTGGAGAAGCTGCTGGAGTCGCGACTGGCGCGGCTGCAGGATATTTCCCTGGCCTCGGCCAACGCCCTCACCGGTAATGTCCTGGTCTGCTACAATTCGGGTAACAATCCCCAAACTATTGCGGTCTTAATTGAAGGGATCGTCTCCGATTGCCTGAACTCCCCGCAGCCGGTCCCTTCACTTCCTGTCCCCGCTAAAGCCGGGGCTGCTGCCATCGGCCCGGAAGATCAGGCCACCGTCTTAGACAGATTCAAGGGTCTCTTTGCCTATCCGCTGGAGCAGCCGGCACACCCCTGGCACCGGCTGAAAGCCGAGGCGGTGTTGGCCGAATGGCAGACCTCCAGGGAAATGGGGTTGTCCCTCAAGGCCGTCCAGAGGAACCTCCAGAAATACGGCGCCAATCTCTTGCCGGAAGCCGAGCCCCGGTCCGGCTGGGAAATCTTCCTGGATCAGTTTAAATCACTCCCGGTGGCCCTCCTGGGCGTGGCCGCCGGTCTTTCCGTCTTCACCGGAGGGCTGGCCGATGCCGTGTTGATTTCCGGCGTAGTGGTCATCAATGCCTTCATCGGCTACAAAACCGAAAGCGAATCCGAAAAAACCATTCGCTCTCTGCAAACCCTGGTGCGGCCTGCCGCCCTGGTCTTGCGGGAAGGACGGCTGAGCGAAATTCCCTCCGAAGAAGTGACCCCGGGAGACCTCCTGGTGCTGCGCCCCGGCACTTACGTGGCCGCCGATGCCCGCCTGGTTGAGGCTAACCACCTGTCCGTGGATGAGTCGGCCCTGACCGGGGAAAGCATGCCCGTGATTAAAGATACCCGGCCCCTGAAACGGGATCATATCCCCCTGGGAGACCGGATCAACCTGGTCTTCATGGGTACCCTGGTGACCGGTGGTGAAGGTGTGGCGGTGGTGGTGGCCACCGGGATTTATACTGAAATCGGCCTGATCCAGTCTCTGATCGGCGAAGCCACCAGCCCGGAAACCCCCCTGGAGAGGCAGCTCGGCCAGTTGGGGAACCAACTGGTCCTCATCTGTTGCGGAGTTTGCGGGGTGGTGTTCGTCATGGGATTCATGTGGGGCTTCGGTTGGCTGGAGCTGCTGCGCACCTCCATCTGCCTGGCGGCGGCCGCGGTGCCGGAAGGGCTGCCCACCACGGCCACCACCACCCTGGCCCTGGGTATCCGGGACATGCGCAAGCACCATGTCTTGATCCGCCATCTCAGCGCGGTGGAGACCCTGGGTTCGGTGCAGACCGTCTGTCTGGATAAGACCGGGACCATCACCCGCAACCAGATGACCGTGCTCCGAATCTTTACCGGCATGAGGACTATCAAGGTGGCGGACGGGCGATTCCTGGGGCCCGCCGGGCCGATTCCCCCCTTCGCCAGTGAGGAATTGGAGCAGCTCCTGAAGGTTTCGGTGCTATGCAACGAAATCGAAATATATCAGGAAGGTGGCGATTATGTACTCCGGGGAACTCCCACGGAGGGGGCCCTGGTCCATCTGGCCATCCTGGTGGGTCTCGACGTCACCGACCTGAGAAGACGCTATCCCCTTTTAAAAGTCAATCACCGTTCGGAAAACCGCCTGTTTATGGGCACGTTGCATGAGGATCCGCCCGCCGGCAGGCTTTTTGCGATCAAAGGCAACCCCCTGGAGGTTATGGCCCTGTGTTCCTGGCATCTCCAGGATGGCCGGAAATTGCCGCTCACCGATGAAGACCGCCAGCACCTCGAAGCTGAGAACGAGGAGATGGCGGGGGACGCCCTGCGGGTTCTGGGGCTGGCCTATGCCCTGGGTCCGGATGAGTCCGTGGTTGAGAACGATAACCTGATCTGGCTGGGCATGGTGGGCATGGCCGACCCCATCCGGCCAGGGGTGGGCGAGGCGATTCGGGCCTTCCATAGGGCGGGGATCGAGACGGTGATGATCACCGGCGACCAGAGTCCCACCGCCTATGCCATCGCCCAGGAACTCAACCTGAGCCAGGGGGGCCCCTTGGAGATCCTGGACGCCACCCACCTGGCGGAGATCGAGCCGGAGGTCTTGCGGGCTCTGGTCAAGAGGGCCCAGGTCTTTGCCCGGGTCAGCCCGTCCCATAAGCTTGGGATAGTCCAGGCCTTGCAAGGGGCCGGCAAAGTGGTGGCCATGACCGGCGACGGCATCAACGACGGCCCGGCCCTCAAGGCCGCGGACGTGGGCATCGCCATGGGCCGCACCGGCACCGATATCGCCCGGGAAGTGGCGGACGTAGTCCTGGAGCAGGATAATCTCGATACCTTGATCATAGCCATCCGGGACGGCCGCACCATCTATATCAACATCCGCAAGTCGGTGCATTTCTTCCTGGCCACCAATCTCAGCGAGATCATGTTGACCTTTGTGGCCATGGCCGTCGGCCTGGGATCTCCATTGACCGCGGCCCAGCTTCTCTGGATCAACCTGATTTCCGATATCTTTCCCGGGTTGGCCCTGGCGATGGAAGCGCCGGAGCCTGATATCCTGGAGCGCCCGCCCCGCGATCCCGCCCGGCCGCTCTTCACCGGCGGCGACTATAAAAGGATGGCCTTCGAGTCCGGGGCCATCACCACCGGGGCCTTGGGGGCCTATGGCTATGGCCTGATGCGCTACGGCCTGGGGGCTCAAACCAGCACCCTGGCCTTTCACAGCCTCACCACCGGGCAGCTCCTGCACGCCATCAGTTGCCGTTCGGATACCCACGGCATCTTTAGCCCAGGGAAATTGCCTCCCAACCGCTACCTGACCATGGCCCTGGGGGGCTCGCTGGCGGTGCAATTCTTGACCGTGGCGGTCCCAGGGTTGAGAAGCCTGCTGGGGCTCGCCCCGGTGGGCCTGCTGGATGGTCTGGTGATTTCCGGCAGCGCCCTGCTGCCCCTGGTGATAAACGAAGCCACCAAGAAACCGCCGGCCAATGGTATAAACGAAGTCCCGGAGCCGGCTCTGGAGTGAGCCGCAGCAGGCTTTTGGCGAGAGGGGCGCCTTAGATGAAAAATGACTTTATCTTCATGTCGGAGTCGGTAACCGAGGGGCATCCGGATAAGATCTGCGATCAGATCAGCGATGCCATCGTGGACCATTTCCTGGCGCAAGACCCCCAGGCCCGGGTGCGGGCCGAATGCGCCGTGGCCACTTCCATCCTGTTCATTGCCACCCGGTTTGTTTCCGAAATTAAAGTCGATATCCCCGGGGTGGCCCGCAAGTTCCTCGGCCAGCTCGGCTATACGAAACCCGACTTTGACTCCCGCACCTGCAGCGTCTTGACCAGCCTGCAAGAATATCCGCCTGATGTGGATCTCTTTTTCAACGAGCACCGGCTGACGGACGAGGAAGTGGAAAACATCCACGTGCGGCAGCAGGCCACAGTCTTCGGTTTTGCCTGCCGCCAGACTGCGGCCTTGATGCCCCTGCCCATTTGGTTGGCGCACCAACTGGCCAAGCAGCTCGTCGCGGCCCGGGTTCAGAATCTGGCGCCCTATCTGTCGCCGGACGGCAAGACCACGGTGGGGGTGGAGTATAGAAACCGCCGGCCCTTCCGGATTCAGAGCGTTACGGTCATCGCCAGCGGCTCCAAGGCCGCCTGCCAGGAAATATCCGAGAAGCGATTGCATGAAGATATCCGGGAAACGGTGATCAAACCGGCCTTCGCCGATGAAGAGCTGAAACCGGATGATCAGACCCTGATATTTATCGATCCGGAGGACCACCTCATCATGGGCGGCCCTGCGGTGCATTCCGGGCTCACGGGGCGCAAATCCGACGTGGACACCTATGGAGAATATGCCCGGCACAGCGGCAACGCCTTGAGTGGCAAGGACCCCATGCGCATCGATCGGGTGGGGGCTTATGCGGCCCGCTACGCCGCCAAGAATGTGGTGGCGGCCGGACTGGCGGAGGAATGCGAGGTCCAGTTGACCTATTCCATGGGCTTTTCCCGGCCGGTCAGTCTTCAGGTGGAAACCTTCGGCACCGGCAAGTTATCGGACGAGAAACTGGCCACCCGGCTGGAGCGGCACTTCGATTTTCGCCTGGCCGCCATCCTGCGGGATTTCAACCTGAGGCACCTTCCCGCCCTGAATAAAGGACGTTTTTACCGGAAGCTGGCGACCTATGGCCATGTGGGGCGCCTCGACCTTAACCTGCCCTGGGAAGTTACCGACAAAGCCGGTGTGCTCAAGGGACGGTAAATGACAAATCTGCATCTGGGCGCCATCTTGTTGTTGGCATTTTCCAGTAATCTTGACAACGTCGGGGTGGGCGTTTCTTATGGCATCAGGAAGGTCAACATTCCCTTTACCTCCAACCTGCTCATTGCCGTGGTTACCTCAATCGGCACCCTTTTATCAGTACTCCTCGGTCAGAGCATCTATCTTTTCATAAGCGCTGAAATGGCCAGTTTATTGGGGGGAGGCATCATCATCGCCGCCGGGATCTGGGTACTCCTCCAGGAGAAATTCATGCACCGGGGCCAGGAGCCCCAGGAAGAGACGCAAATGGTTGCCGAAACCGGTTCCCCCGGATTTAGTTTTCGGCAAATAGTCTCGATTCTCGACAACCCGATTATTGCCGACCAGGATTTTTCCGGGCATATCGACCTGAGGGAGGCCATCGCCTTATCCCTGGGCCTGACCATCAATAATATCCCCAATGGCGTCGGCGCCGGGATGGTGGGCTGCGGCGCCATTTTAATGACAGGTTCTGTCTTCGTATTCAGCATTTTGACCATCTGGATTGGGATATCAGGCGGTCTTGCTGGATTTAAATGGCTGGGAAAGTCCACCGGAGTGATCGCCGGCTTGATTCTCATCGGCGTCGGCCTTTACGAAATTTTCTTTTGAAGCAGTATTTTACCATGAGGAAATGAGGATATATGGCCCACGAAAGCATTTTAGCGGTGGAAGATGACGAGGACATCCTGGAACTCCTTAAGTACAACCTGGGCAAGGAGGGGTACCGGGTAACCGCAGTCACCACGGGGGAGGAAGGATTGCGCCTCGCCCATGCGGCCGCGCCGGATCTGATCTTACTGGATCTGATGCTCCCGGGAGTGGACGGACTGGAGGTCTGCCGAAGTCTCAAGATGGACGACAAGACCCGGCAAACGCCGATTATTATGCTCACCGCCAAGGGAGAAGAGGCGGACATCGTCGCCGGTCTGGAGTTGGGAGCGGAGGACTACATCACCAAGCCCTTCAGTACCAGGGTCTTGCTGGCCCGGGTCCGGACGGTGCTGCGCCGTCCCCACACCGCGCCGGCGCGCGCAGACGCCCTTCTCAAGATCTATGACCTGGTCATCGACCCGGGCCGCCACGAGGTTTTGGTCCAGGGGGAGCCCGTTGACCTGACGGCCACCGAGTTTCGCCTGCTCCATCTGCTGGCGCGCCGCCCGGGCTGGGTCCTCACCCGGGCTCATATTGTCGAGGGGGTTCACGGCGATGATTACCCGGTGACGGACCGGGCGGTGGATGTGAAAATCGTGGCGCTGCGCAAGAAACTGGGCCCCGCCGCCCAGTATGTCGAAACCGTCCGGGGAGTGGGCTATCGTTTCAAGGGATAACCTTGAGAGACTTTACCCGGGATTTCGGCCATTTAAGCCGCAGCCATTTCCCCCGGACAAGAACGTAACCCAAAAGCAGGGGGGCGATTAGCCCGCTGGCCCATCGACAGGGGGCACCAATCCTTTCTACTAAGTGGCCCGCCTCCTGACCCAAGAAATACCCCAACAAAATATAGGCCAGGGACCAGGCCAGAACCCCCAAATAAGCAAACCGGGCAAAGCCTGCCAGCGGGAACCTGGTAATCCCGGCGGCTATGGCGACCCAGTGCCTTAACCCAGGGAGAAAGTATCCCGGGCATAATCTCCAGCCGCCGCCACGCTGGAGCCACTCCTGCAGACTCTTAAACTTGTCAGGCCTGAGGCGGAAGAGGGCCCCGGACTCCCCGATTAACCTGGCGCCTGCCGCTCTTCCCACCCAATAATCCAAAGTTACGCCCAGGACGGCGCCCGAGACGGCCACGGCCATGGCAGGGAGGAGCCGCAATTCTCCCCGAAGCGCCAGATAGCCGGTAAACGTCAATAATAATTCATCGGGGATGGGAAGGCCGAAGGCCCCCGGCAGCAGTAATAGAAATATTGCCGGATAGCCATAATTGGTGACTAAATAAGTTACAAATTCCATAATTAATCAAAAAAGCTTAAGGCCGGTTTGGTTGTGTAGTAATTTAATGGCGTTTATGCTCCCATTAATCATTCTACATCATCATCGCCGCGCTAACCAGGCTCCGCTTTAAAATAAATTGTTAAACGATAGCCACTTTTTGTTAGGTTATTTTTAATGATTGGTTATTTTTAGGTTTGGAAAAATAAGGCGGGGACCAGTCATACCCGGGGAGTCGAGTTTTTCACCATAATTGCCGAGAAATGCCGGAGCCGCCCCTGCGTGTATCGGCAATCATGACTTTGCACTTAGCTAGGTGTGCCTCTTACTCCGCCGCCGACTCGTTCATCGTCCGCTGGATAATCGGGTAGACCTCCGGAGAGACCGAAGTGAACCGGATAGTAGCGGTAAGCGAGTTGTCGGCTCCTACCTTTACCTGGGTCACCTTTCCGTAGACCTTCCCTGGGACCGGCGTCCCGTCCCGCTCGAACAGGTGCAGGCGCACGTCCTCCCATTCCACCAGGTCTCCGGCTAACAACACCTGGACCCCGGTTTCGCTGAGATGGGTGAGCTGCACCTCATGGTTGCTGCCGATAACCACCTTTTCCTGGATACGCTGGAGGTGGATATTCATGGGCGAAGCCAACCGAACCAGGGCCTGGCTGCGGGTCTGGATCCGAATATTATAGGGGGCGCCGATGGCGCGCACCTCGTACAGGGTGGCTTTGCCCGGAATACCCTTCATTTCCGCTTGGAGAAGGTCCCCCACCTCCACCAGCTCCTTTACCCGCTCATAGGTGGTGGCGCTGATGAGCACCTGGCCCCCCAGGGCAAAGGATTCGATGCGGCTGGCGAAATTGACGTCGGAGCCCACCACGCTGTACTTGCTCCGGCGCTCCGAGCCGATGTTGCCCACCACCACCGTGCCGGTATTCACCGCGATGCCCATTTCGAGGTGGGGCAGGCCATCGGCCTGGTTAAGCCGGTTCAGGTCGCCCATGGCCTCCTGCATAGCCAGGGCGCAGGCCACCGCCCTTCGGGGATGATCCTCCAAAGGCTCCGGCGCCCCGAAAAAGGCCAGAATGCCGTCACCCAAAATCTCGTCAATGACCGCCCGGTAATCCACCAGGATCTCGATCATCTTCCCCAGATAGCGGTTGAGGAAGGGAATGACGTCCTCCGGCGCCATGTCCGAGGTGAGGGCGGTAAATCCCCTCAAGTCCGAGATGAGCAGGGAGACTTCCCGGGTTTCGCCGCCCATCTCCAGGGCCTCTTTGGACTCCAGCAGTATTTTTACCACTTCCGGGGTGACATAACGGCCGAAGGTGTCCCGGATGAAGTCCCGCTTCTCCATATAATCAATGAGTTCCCGGCCCATGCGGTTAAAGGAGCCGGCCAGGTCGGCGATCTCCCTGGCCCCGGTTTCAGGCACCTTGGCGGTGAAGTCGCCGCGGGCGATGTCCGCGGTCTTCCGGGCCAGATGCCGCAGGGGCCGGGTGATCCCCCGGGAGATGACGATGATCACCGCGGCCAGGATGATTAGACTCAGGACCGCGACGGCGGCGCTGCGGCGCATCAGACGGCCGGCGTCGGCGAATAATTCCGCCTCCGGGAAGACCACCCCCAGGGACCAGCCGGTGCCCGGTACGGGGGCATAGTAGAGCCAGGACCTCTTGCCGGTAAGGGATGCCGGGATGGGCACAAAACCCTCGCCGCCCCGGATCATCTCCCGCCCCACTTCCCGTATCCTGGGGTCTTTTTTGGCCTCCGCCAGGCCGAAAATGCTCTCCCGCATGATCAACCGATGCTCGGGATAAGTGACGAACATGCCGTTTTGGGAAATGAGAAAGGCGTAACCGGTTTTGTAGATCTTCACTGCGGAGACGATGTCTTTCAGCCACATGAGGGAGATATCAGCCGAAACCACCCCGGCTAGCCTCCGGCGTCCCTCCCTTTCCCGGTAGAAAGGCACGGAATAGGTGGATTCGATAGTGTTGCCGGCGCCGAAATAAGGCTCGATCCAGAGCGGTCGCCCCAACTCCCGGGGAATTTGATACCAATCCAGGTAAAAGTAGCGGTAAGATTCGCCTCCCAGCATCTTTACCTGGAGTTGATCATCACTGCGGAAAACGTACGGACAAAAATATAGAGATTTGGGGTTATGGCCGTAGGGTTCAAATCCGATGCCCAGGCCGAACAACTCCTTATTGTTGCTCACGACGGTCCGCAGCAAGGGCACCAGATTTTGCTCCTGCCGCGGCAGCTGTTCCAGGATGGCCGCCAGGTTCAAAGAGATCTTCTCCACTCCCCGCAGGATCACCTCAATGCGGAAAACGGTCTCGTGGCTCAGGTGCCGGGCGTTCTCGGAGGCTCGGCGGACGATGCCCTCCTTGGAGGCGTAATAACTATACATGGAGGCGGTAAGGAAGATGGCCGCCACACTGGCGAGGATAAAAAGGATGAGTTCGCTGGCCAGACTTCTATTTTTCATCGGTATTGGCGCAATCGCGATAAAACTGGGAAAAATTGGGAATAGCCTTAATGGTCCCGTCCATCTTCAGGGCTGCCGCCGTCCGGTAGTAGTCTTCCCGGTTCAGGCCCCCCACCGGCCTCCCCGGTCCGGGGGCCGGGATCATGGTCCGCAGGTGCTCCAGCATCCACTTCTGGTGGACCCGGTCGGTGGGCACGTGGGCGGCATCCACGTATTTCATGACGATGTCCAGGGCCTCTTCCGGGTGGGCAAAGGCATACTGCCAGCCGGCGATGCTGGCCTGGACAAAGGCCCGGCATACCTGGGGTTTATCCTTGAAGGTCTGCTCCAGGCAGTAGATGCCGTCTTCGGGAAAATCGAAGCCGTAGTCCGCCATGGAAAAAGTGGTCAATTCCTCCGGGTTCAGGCCGGCGTTGAGGAGCAAGTGGTATTCGTTGTACCACATGGCCGAAGCCACCTCCACGCCGCCCCGCAAAAAGAGATTCAGGGTAGTCCCCTGGGGAACGGTCTGCACCTTGAGATGGAACTTGCGGAGAAAGGCGTCTATCTGGCCTTTAAAGTCCTCGCCCCAGACGCCCACTCTCTTGCCGTTGATATCCCCGGGTTTGGTGATGCCGCTCGATTTCTTGGCCACCAGCATCAGGGCCGAATGCTGGGCCAACTGGCAGACGTTCACCAGTTTCAGGCCCCGGGCCCGGCAAACAATGCCGGCGGAGAGGAGCAGGGTGCCGAAATCGGCGCGGCCCTGTTTCAGCATCTCCGAGGGAGGCCATTCCGGCCCGCCCCGCAAGACCTCCACATCCAGACCCCGCTCCCGGTAAAACCCTTTTTCGTAGGCAATATAATATCCGGCGAATTGGGCCTGAGGCTGCCACTGGGGGATAAACCTGACCTGCTGCGCCCGGGGCTCCTGGGCTGCCGCGGCCTTCGGGAAATGGCCGCCTGGCAACAGCATGCCAAACCCAACAAGGGCCCCCAGGCCCACGCTGAGGAACAAAATGCGCAGCAAAGGGAAGGCCCGCCGGCAGGCGTAGCTCTGGCCGCAGCAAAATTTCCCGACCATCTGCGAAGGCCTCTGACGCAGGGGATTATTTAGCTGTTTCAAGGATAACACCGGTGGCTGACCCGCGCTCGCCTTTGGCCTGCTAAGCCAATATGGAGAGATTCGGCTTAAAATTTGGCCCAAAAGTGTCTGGTACCGCCATTTTTGAAAACCTGATCATTGAGCTGAAACCTTCTATATTCAGACTCTACCTCGACCTTTAGCCCATCTGAATATAATCGGCCAATTTGGCAGTTGCTTAAGGGTAGAGGCAACCCTAAGGAGCTTGTTTACCCTTTACCCTGGCGCGCCCTGAATTATCTTTTTCAAATCGGGTTTGGAAGTCTTGCCCATGGCATTCCTGGGCACCTCCTGAAGTATGATTACCTCTTGGGGAACCTTATACGTGGCCAGCCGCTCCTTGCCCCAGGCCCTGAGTGATTTGGTATCCAGGCTGGCGCCAACCCGCAACACCACCGCGGCTACGACCCGCTCCCCCCAGACTGGGTCCGGCACTCCCACCACTGCGACTTCGTTGATATCCGGGTGGCTCAGGAGAGTCGCCTCGATTTCCAGGGCGGAGACCTTGTAGCCGCCGGTCTTGATAATATCGACGCTGCTGCGCCCGAGAATCCGATAGATGCCGTTTTCCTCCACAGCCACGTCGCCGGTCAAAAACCAGCCATCCCGGAAGGCTTTCTGCGTTTCCTCCGGCTTTTTCCAATACTCCAGGAAGACCCCGGGGCCCCGGATTTCGATCTCTCCAGGGGTGCCGGCGGGCACCGGCTCACCCAGCTCCGTCAACCGCGCCTCCACACCCGGCAAGGGAGTTCCGACGCATCCGGGAAATCGCTTCCCATGGAGCGAGTTGGAAAGGCCCATCCCGATCTCGGTCATCCCGTACCTCTCCAGGAGGACGTGCCCGGAGATCTCCTGCCACCTCTCCAGGGTCGGCACCGGCAAGGCCGCGGAACCCGATACCATGAGCCTTATGAGCCGGCAACCCTCGGACATCCGTTTCTGCTCAATGGGGGCGGCCTTCTCCCAGGCTTCGATGAGCTTGACGTAAATTGTGGGTACGGCCATGAACAGGGTCAGACCGCCCTGGGCGATGCGATCCCAGACCTTCTGGGCATTGAATGCGGGAAAGATCTCGCATACCGCTCCCACCGAGAGAGCGCAGGCGATCACGTTCACAATCCCGTGGATATGATGCAACGGTAGGACTTCCAGGATCCGGTCATCCCGGGTCCATTCCCAGGCCTCGACCAGACTGGCAATCTGAGCGTCAATGTTCCCATGGCTGGTCACCACCCCCTTGGGCTTGCCCGTGGTGCCGCTGGTGTAAAGGATCAGCGCCCGCCGCCGGGGAGCCACCCCTGGCAGGGACCCCGGGGGATGGTCCAGCGTGTCTGTGCTCAGGCCGAATCGCAGCCGGCGCTCTTTGGCGATGGGCTCCACCCGGTCGGCTAAGTCCGGATGGACCACCACCGCCGCAGGCGTAACGTCTTCAATCACGTATTCCAATTCCGGCCGCGGATGGAAAAGAGATAGCGGCACCGCAATCCCGCCGGCGCGCCAGATCCCCCATTGCAGCGCCACGTACTGAAACCCCGGCGGCGCCAGAAAAGCCACCGGCTGCTCCTCTAAATCTGCGGCGCCATTTAAGAGCCAGGACGCCACCCTACCGGACGCCTCCAGGAGTTGCCGATAGGAAAAACTGCCTTCCGGGGCGACAATGGCCAGCCGCTCCGCATACTGCTGAGCTTTGTCAATGAGAAGGATCGACATGACATCTCCATCATTTTCAATCGGCGCCGTCTTCCGGGAGCGGCGCGCCGGGCCGCCGGTCCCCAAACGGCGCCACCAACTACTGAGGGGCTGCATACCCCCTATAACCTCAATAACCCAAATCCTCACCCACCAGTTTGACGTGAATCCGATCTTTCAACATATGGCCTTCGATAATTAACCACATGTTGCAGAGACGCTGGGGGCTTCGGCAATCCTGGCACACCCCGGTTTCTGCGCAGGGCGTCGCCATATGCAAACGCATGGCATTGATGGGGGCGGCGTAATGCTTCACCCGGGCCATGGCGGTATCCAGGTCGGGGGCCACCTTATTCATCCCTACCACCAGGATGACCTTCTTGGGCCCGAAGCACATGGCCGCCACCCGGTTGCCGGTGGCATCCAGGTTGACCAGTTGGCCGTCCAGGGTAAGAGCGTTGGAACTGGCGATCATAAAGTCGGCGGCCAGCCCCTGAAGCCGCCGGGCCATGGCCTCTTCCGGCGTCAGCCCCGGAACAAACGGATCAATCACCGTCACCCCGGGTCTTTGGGCCAGGGCCTCCCACAACCCCATTTCCACCAGGGACATGGAGCCGCAGCGGCTCACCGTGGCCCCCGCCGGAATCATCGCGATGATCTCTTCCCGGGCGAGAGCCGCGGTGGGGGCAAAGCTGGCCTCCAGCCGCCGCTTAGTCAGGCGCTTGATCAGGTGTTCAGCCAGCTTTTCCCGGTATTGGATCTGAGGTGCGTCCATGATCTTCCTTTCCTGCCGCAACTATGGCGGCTAAAGCGAAATCCCGGAATTCGCGCCAAACCCACCATCAATCCGGCTGGTCGATGGGCTTGGTTTCGGGAATCATATAAATGTCGGCGTGGGTCAGTGCCAAACAGCCCAAGGCGGCGATGAGGGCCACCGCCCCCATGACCACAAAGCCGCTGATAAACGTCCCGGTGACATCCACCAGGCGTCCGATAATGGGAGGGAATATCATGACCCCAATGGCCCCCCAGGTATTGACAAACCCCATGGCCACCCCGGGACAATCCGGACAGTTGTCCCGGGCGGCGTTGAAGATCCCGGCAAAGGGCAATCCTGCCATAATGCCGGTAAAGATAATGGCAATCAAGACCACGCCCATGCTGGACGACAACCCCATCCAGATGAATCCCAGCGCCAGCCCGGCACAAGAGGCCGCCAGCAGGTTTTTGGTCGTCATAACTTTGTGGCCCAGGATGACACCGCCCAGGGGCCGGGAGAAGATCCCCAGGAGCAAGGCGATGGAGCCGATCATGCCGGCAACCTTGGGAGCCAGGTGGATGCTCTTGATCAACAAGGTATTAACCCAGACGCCGCAGGCAATGATCTCGCCAAAGGTGGCCAGTTGCGCCAGGGAGAGCAGCCAGATATTGCGGCTGCCGAAAACGCTGGGCCAGTCGATTTTGGGAGTGGACACCGCCCGGGGCGTATCCGGTGCCAGGAAATACCATAAGATTAACAGCACCCCCGCCATGCCGCCAGTGATCATGAAGATATTGTGCCAGCCCACCAGAGGCAGGAGTTGCGGGATGCCATAAATTACGAACCCGGACCCCAAGAGGATCGAGCCGCCGTAAACCCCCTGGGCATGCTGGATTTCCTTGCCGAGAAAAAAGGTGGTGACGTAACGCGCCCCGGCGATAAAGCAGATGCCGGTGCCGATGCCGATGATGAACTTTAATATCAGAATGGCATAAAAGGAATTGGATAACCCGATGATGACATTGCCGGCGGTGATGATCAGGAGCGCCACATTGACCAGTTTCTTGGCGCCGAATTTATCTGCCAGCGCCCCTCCCGGGATCTGCAAGGCTCCATGGGTCAGGAAAATAGCGGTAGTCAGAAACCCCGCCATGGCGAAGGTGATTTCCAGCTGCTTGACCAGCGTGGGGATCAAGGGGCCGTGGTTGGTGTAGTTGGCCGAAAAGATAAAACCCAGGAGGGTGACGAAGCCTAGCGCCTTCCACCTTTGCGCCCATAATTCTTCCATTTTTTCCTCTCCTCTCAGCGAAGAAAGCTACCCGTTGAAGTAATCTTTCCGGTGACCCGCCGGCTGCCGCCGCCAGGTCATCTGGCCCGCTGCCGGATGCTCTCTAACTCAGGCGCAGCTATGGTTCTATCACTAATTCCTGCTGCTGGTTATTGGCGAAGATAATATTGATCGAGGGTTTCCCCCGGGGCGCCCAGCCATGCGCACCGAGTTCCAACGGCACATCGTGTCCGGGATAGAGCTTGTCGGCCAGGCCGGCAAGTTTGCGGACAGAGGCCTGAAATTTCTCCGCATCCCACACCGGCAGCGCCACCTGTCCTTTAAGGTCCCAACGATTCTTCAGCGCATCGCCGCACAAGACGGACTTTCCGGTCTTAAGCGCCAGGCTTCCGGGAGTGTGTCCCGGCACGAGCAGGAGCTGTACGTCCGGTTCGAGTTGGCTATCGTTCGCAATCAGGTGGAGTCTGTTGCTCTCTGCCAAGGCCCGCGACTGGTGGCGCAGCGTGATCTGATCTACCTGAGTTGAGCAGGCATAGTCCATCTCTTTTTCATGAACGACAATTTCAGCGCCCGGGAACAGGTCCCAATTTGCCGCGTGATCGAAATGGAGGTGGCTGAGAACGACAGTATGAATGCCTTCCAGCGGGATCTGCCGCTGTGCGAGCGCCGCGGCCAGGGTCACTCGCTCGTTGTAGCCGGCAGTATCGAAAAGAATCTTTCTGCCCCCCTCAGTGACCACCAGATAAACCGCGCTCCAGCCAAGATAACCGCGACTGCTTCTACCTGGGAACCCGAAAAACAGAGTTTCGATGGTGGCCATGGATGCCCCGATATAAGCTTCTCTCCGCCAGGCGCTAGTCGCCAGGCGGAAAATCATACAATCTCGCCGGGTTCTCGACGAGGATACGGTGCCGGAGACACGGATCCGGCACCCACTCCGTCAGCAGATCGAGCAGGCCGGCATCCACCGGCATCTCGCCCACAAAAGACGGGTGCGGCCAGTCGCTGCCCCAAACCATTTGCTCCGGACCGGCCTCCACCAGGGCCTGGGCCATGGGGACGACGTCGTCGTAAGGAAATGGCTTGCTGGAGATGCGGTAGGCTCCTGACAACTTAACCCAGCATCTGCCCTCTCTCACCAGCGACAACAGGGCCGCAAACGCCGGATGCCTGACGGTCAGCGCCGCCGGCAGGTGGCCCATGTGGTCGATGACCGAGAGAACCGGCAACTGCCGGAAGCGCGGCGCCAAGTCCACCAGGTCGCGGCCAGCCACCAGCAATTGCAAGTGCCAGCCCCAAGGTGCAATCCGCCGCGCCATCTGCTCCAGCACATCCATCATCAGGCCTCCCTTGAAAAGCAGGTTGATCCTGACGCCGCGGAATCCCGCTTCGTGGAGCGCCTGTAATTCCTCGCTCGTTACCTGCGGGTGGACAACCGCAACCCCGCGCCATTTCCCACCTGATTGCCGGACTGCGTCATAGGTGCAGCGATTGTCGGTCCCATAGACGCTTGGCTGTATGATGACCGCCCGCTCAAATCCGAGAGCGCTCAACAGGCGCGCATAGGCGGGTATGCTGGCCTCCGGCGGCGTGTAACTGCGGCCGGGAACCATAGGATAGAGATCAGCGGGGCCGAAGATGTGCGCATGGGTATCGCATGAATGCGCAGGCGCCATCTCCTTCGGTGTACCCGGATCAGGATTTGGGCCAGGGATGATCACTTCGCTTCAGTATTAATCATAGACCCGCAGCTCTTTGCCTTTGGTTTCAGGCAGCAGCAGCACGGCTACAATCATGATGGCGTAGGCGGCAACCGCAAATACCGCAATCGCCTTTCCTAGGGTCAGGACTGCGCTGAGATAGCCGACCAGCATCGGGAACACTGCGCCAATCGCCCGTCCTAGGTTGTAGGAAAAACCCTGGCCGGAGCCTCGCAAATGGCTCGGGAACAATTCGGTAAAGAATGAACCCACCGGGCTGAACGAGCCTGAGACGAAGAACCCCAGCGGGAAACCCAGGAGCAGCATCACCGGTCCGTTGGCGAAGGGAAGAAAGGTATACGCCACGACGCTCAGGGCGCAACAGGCGGCGAACAAGACCAGGGCATTCTTGCGGCCGATACCGTCGGTCAAATAGGCGCTGGTCATATACCCGCAGAACGAACCGACGATGATGACAATCATGTACCAACCCGTGTTCAGGACTGACAAATGACGCACGGTCTTAAGATAAGTCGGCAGCCAGGTGGTGACTGCGTAGTAACCCCCTTGGACCCCCACGCCGAGAATCGAAGTCAGAACCGTCGTCTTCAGTACCGCCGGAGAAAAAATCTCCAGGAAATTCGGGGCATTTCCTGCAGCCGCCACCTTTTGCCGGGTCTTGGAGAAGACCTCGGGCTCGGGCACGTGACGCCTGATATAGAAGACCAGTAAGGCCGGCAGAATTCCGATCCAGAACATGGCGCGCCAGGCGTATTCTTTGGGAAGCCAGGTAAACAGCACGACCGAAAAGATTGCCGCGACGCCCCAGCCGATTGCCCAGCCTCCCTGCACGGTGCCGACCGCCTTGCCACGGTGTTTGGCGCGGATCGCTTCGCCCATCAGCACCGAGCCGACCGCCCATTCACCCCCGAATCCGAGACCTTGCAGCCCACGCGTGAAGAGCAGGCCCCAGAATGAGTTGGTAAAGCCGCTTAAGAAGGTGAACACCGCGAACCATAGGATGGTGAGCTGCAAAATTTTAGCGCGGCCGAAGCGGTCTGCCAACAACCCGGCCAGCCAGCCGCCGACCGCAGAGGTTAGCAGCGCCGCGGTAGCCAGCCACCCGGCGTCTCCGCTGCTGATGTGCCAGGCCGCAATCAGACTGGGAATCACGAAGCTGTAAACCATCACGTCCATCCCATCGAGCGCCCAACCGCCGAATGTAGCGACCAGAGTGCTTCGTTCGGTAGGACTCAACTCCGTGATCCATGCCAGCTTACCTTCTTGAACCGATTGTTCCATCATAATGGCCACCTCGTACCTCGCATAATGGGATGAAATGATAAGATTGCTTTCCCGGGGGCCGGCGCCGCAGGCCCTGCGCTCTATTTTTTTACCCCCTGCGTGAGCTGCATCAGCAAAAAATCTTCATGGTAGTCCTCCTTTGCTAGTTGCCTTGAATCGAGCCAGGCCGCCCTCCGGCCTAACGGTCATTCATCAGAGGGCCGCGGCCGGCCGTATCCTCCGCCACCGGGGGTTTCAATGCGGACCAGGTCCCCCGCCAGCAGGCGCACAGAGAACTTCCCCGGCATGACTTGAGTCTGCCCCTTTTTGATCAGGGTGTTCTTCCCGGGCTGGCCCGGAGCCCCCCCGGCGAGTCCGTAAGGGGCGTTGGTGCGCCGCTCGGAGAGCACGGTCACTTCGGCATCGGAGAGCAACCTGATTTCCCTGACCAGACCGTCGCCGCCATCGAAACGGCCTTTGCCCCCCGAGCCTTTCCGGATGGAATATTCAGTCACCTGCAAGGGGTAGGCGAATTCGAGAGCTTCGATGGGCGTGTTCAGGGTGCTGGTCATGTGGGAGTGCATGGCCGACTCGCCGTGGTTGCCTGCCGTGGCGCCGCAGCCGCCACCCAGGGTTTCGTAATAGGCAAATGGATTGCCGGTGCGCGGGTCGACGCCACCGATGGCCACGTTGTTCATCGTCCCCTGGCTGGCAGCGGGAATGATGTCCGGCAGCGCGGCCGAGAGCGCCCCCAGCAGGACGTCAACGATGCGCTGGGAGGTTTCGACATTACCGCCGGCGACTGCAGCCGGAAAGCGGGCGTCCACAATGGTCCCCGGCTTGGTGATGACCTCCAGGGGCCGCAGGATGCCAGCGTTGGTCGGTACATCCTCGCGGATCAGGGAACGAAAGACATAGAGAACCGCCGAGAGGGTAATGGCCCGCACCGCATTGACGCTCCCGGCCACCTGGGGGTCGCTCTCGCTGAAATCGAGCGTGGCCCGGTCCCCGGCCACTCGCATCTTCAGGCGGATGGCAATCTGTTTGGTGCCGATCCCGTCGTCGTCCAGCACATCGGTGAACTGGTAGCACCCGTCAGGGATGGACTCGATGGTGGCGCGCATGACCCGTTCGGCATAGTCCTTGAGACTCCCGGCGTAAAAATTGACCTGGTCCAGGCCATATTTTTTCAGAAGTTCCAGGGTCCGCTGGATACCGGTGAAATTGGCCATTATCTGGGCGGCGAAATCCCCCTCCCGTTCGATGGGGGTACGTACGTTGGTTTTCAGGAAATCGAGGATCTTTCGGTCCACGGCGCCGCGCTCGACTATTTTCAGGGGCGAAATGATGATCCCCTCCTGAAAGATCGAGGTCGAAAGGGGCATGGAACCCGAGGTCATGCCACCAACATCGGCGTGATGAGCCCGGTTGGCCACGTAGTAGACGGGCTCCGGGCCGCCGTAGAAGACCGGTGCGACGATGGTGATGTCGGGGAGGTGGGTCCCACCTTGAAAAGGATTGTTAAGCATCACCATATCCCCTTCCTCGAACTGGCAGCAGTCGATGGCGGCCCGGACGGAAAGGGGCATGGAGCCCAGATGGACTGGAATATGCGCCGCCTGGGCGATCATTTCGCCAGCGGCATCGAAAATGGCGCAGGAGCAATCCCGGCGCTCCTTGATGTTGGGCGAGAAGGCAGTCCGGTTCAGGGTGACTCCCATCTCCTCGGAAATCGAAGCGAACCGGTTCTTGAAAACCTGCATCAGGATGGGATTAACAGTCATGATGGCATCCATCAGGCGTCCAGGGTGAGAATGATGTTGCCCAAGGCATCGACCTCAGCCATGGCAAAAGATGGTACGACAATGGTCGAGGAGTATTCGACCACGATCGCGGGTCCTCTGAAGATGTTCCCGCAGCCCAGCCGGTCACGGGCAAGGACTTTCGCCATGAGGGGTTCCCGATCGAAATAGACCCGCTTTTCCCCCAGCAGGGCCTCGTCGGGAATTTCCCGTCCTGCCTGCGGCAGGCGGGAAAAATTCGGTTTCTCCTGGGCTCCCACCGCCCGCAGGCGCAGGTTGACGACTTCGACGGCCTTGTCCCGGTTGCAGTAGCCGTAGAGTCTTTCGTGCAGACGATGGAAGGTCTCTCGAAAATCGAGGTCCAGGGGCACGAGGACCTCGAAGGACTGGCCGCGGTAACGCATATCCAGATATTGTTCAAGTCGAATCCTGGCCGCAGGAACCCCCTCCGCCAGCAGTTCCTCCTTGCCCCTGTTTTCCAGCGGGGCGAACAGCGTTTCCAAAACAGCCGGGTCCACACCCTCTTCCGGCAGCATCACGGTCTGGGAATAGTCCTTGATGATATCCGACATCAGCATTCCGAAGGCCGACAAAATTCCGGCGTTGCGGGGAATCAGCACGCGGGGGATCTCCAGGCCGCGGGCCAGATAGGCGGCATGCATGCCGCCGGCGCCGCCGAAGGAAAAGAGGGTGAATTCCCTCGGATCGAATCCGCGCTCCACGGAAATAACCTTGATGGCCCTCTCCATGGTAGTATTGGCCACCGCCAGGACCCCTTCGGCAAGTTCCGTCGGCCTAAGCCCCAGCTTGTCCGCCATCTCCCGAAAATGGGATTCCAGTGCCGCGGTCTTCAGGCTCATGGCGCCGCCGAGAAAGTGGTCGGGAACCAGGCGGCCGAGAAACAGGTTGGCGTCGGTGACCGTAATCGCGGCGCCTTTCCCATAGCAGATCGGGCCAGGGTCGGCGCCGGCACTTTCCGGGCCGACCTTCAGAGCGCCGCCGGCATCGATGGCGGCGATGGAGCCGCCCCCGGCGCCGACGGTGTTAATGTCGATCATGGGAACCTTCACCGGGTAGCCGCCGAGGTTTGATTCCGTGGTGAGCGGCAGCTTGCCGTCGATCAGGGCGACGTCGGTCGAGGTGCCCCCCATGTCAAAGGTGATCAACCGGTCAAATCCCGCCATCTTGCCGATTTCGAAGGCGCCCACCGCGCCGCCCGCCGGCCCCGAGAGAATCGTGCGGACCGATTCGGTCATGACGGTTTCCGCGGAAATGCTGCCGCCGTTGGATTGCATGATGCGGAAACGCTGGCTACCCAGATGGTTTTTCAGAAAAGTGATGTAACTCCCCATCTTGGGAGAGACGTAGGCGTTGATAACCGTCGTCGAGGTGCGCTCATACTCGCGAAACTCTGCCAGGGTCTCGTGGGAAAGGGAAATGGGAATGCCCAGTTTCAGAATTTCCTGTCGAACCGTTCGTTCGTGTTCCGGGTTCTTGAAGGAGAAGAGCAGCGAAACGGCAATCGATTCCACCTGGGCGGCTTTCAGCGGCGTCAGCAGCTCCCGGACCTCATTGGGATCGAGTGCTTCGAGGATGTTGCCGGCCGCATCGACCCGGCACTTCAGCCCGAAACGGAGGGAGCGGGGAACCAGGGGGGGATTCTTGCGATAGGAAAAGTCGTAAAGAAACTGCCGGTTTTGGCGGGCGATTTCGATCACATCCTCAAATCCGGAGTTAGTGATCAGGGCCGTTTTGGCCCCCTTTTTTTCCAGGATCGAATTAGTCGCCACCGTAGAGCCGTGAACGAGTTCGAAATCGCGATCCCCGGCAATCCGGCGAATGCCGGCCAGGACTGCTTCGGCGGGATTGGCAGGGGTGGACAGGGTCTTGTATTCCCCCCACAGGCTGCCGTCCTTCCAGATGAAGTCGGTGAAGGTGCCGCCAGTGTCAACACCGATGATGAGCATGGTTTCCTCGGGAGGCTATTTATCCCGGAGCTTATAAATTTACCGATCAGGCTGCCTAGGTAGTCCGGGCCCGCGTCGGTTGGGAATCGGGCGTACCTGACCACCTCCGGGACATATTTGCACAAATTCGGGTTTTCCGAAAGATGAACTTTGAGATTAAGATAAATTTTGTCTTGGCATCGAAGACTTGTCATCCAATATTTCATTGACCATCACGGGTGGCAATCGCGGCAAATACTTGACCCCCTCGAGTACATCCGATCGAGGGGATTTCCAAGTCCCTCGGAAGTGGCGAAGTGGCTGCTGGCAGTGTCAAGGGTATTCAAGGAAGAGTGTATGAGTCGTTCCAGCCTTCTGACATACTTCTGGGGAATATCAATAGGTTAATAGGCAACATGGTAGTCCCAACGGGACTTTTTCATGTCAAAACTGGCATCTGCATGCCTAATAATTTCGAGGGCTTGGACAGAGAGCCCCTTGGCAAGTTGACATAAAAAGGCGAAAATTTTACCCTGTATTTTGGCAGTTTGATATCAAATTTGGGCGTTTGATTCAAGCAACAGTTCAATTGGAGGTCCTGGAGATTGCCACTCCAGGGCTTTTTCATTTTAACAGATTCCCATATTCGAATCATATGCGGAGATCTGAGGAAAACGGATAGTGGCAAGTGATCAGTTATTGTGGCTTTCCATCCAACAATAAAAAACAGGGCCATAGCTGACCCTGCTCTACCGGTTTTTTAAACTGAATCCGCCGGGCTACCCAAGGTTATTTAATTTGGGTCAAATATCCGGGGTGGGCACATCTTTCCACGCCGTGTCCTTGGCCACCGGCTTGATTTGGACGATTTTCCCGGTTTGGGTATCCAGGTCAATGAAGCCCACCGGGGTCCTGACGGTGCCGCTGGCTAGCAGGCTGCTCCCGGAGATATGCCCCGCCTGGCCGTGGTCCACCTCCACCAGGATAACCCGCCGGTAAGGACAAGTGTCGCAGGACATCTCAGGCAGGTCCAGTCCTGACGGGCAGTGACGCCGCCGGGCCACCGCCGGGTCGACCCCCATCATGGCCGCCATGTGCGCCATCGGCGAACTGCGGAGATGGGCGAAGGGGTGAAACACCCAATCAATGATCAAGGCCACGGTATGATGCTGCTTGAACAGATGGGAATGGCCGCCCGTGTCGGCAATCATCCCCTGCATCACATAGTCCACGGGCATAAGATAGCCAAGGTAATCCTTGTCACCCTTGAGGAAAGGGACTTCCCCGGTCTTAGACGCAGTGACAATGCCCCTGATAGTCTCAGCGGCCAAGGGGCTGTCCTCCGGGAGAATGGGCACTATCGTGAGGTTATTTACAGTGGTTAATGGTAGGGAGGCCAGGGTAATTTCCCTCAGGAGAATGCCGCTGCCCATCACCAGGATGACCATGAAGACCGGGATAACCGCGTGCCGCAGCGTGGGAGATGGGATTAACCGCTGGACCAGCGCGGCCAGGGGCCGCTCCAGAGCCCTGGGCAGGAACATCCCGGAGTTGTTCATGTATTCCCGGTAAGAATCTCCATATCGGTTCAACATCCGCCGTTCTTCGTCAAGGGCCAGGAAGTAGTAGAGAACGAACATCAGCGACAGGCTGGCCAGCACGATGAACCGGGGCCACAGGATGGCCATGCCGATGCCCCAGACCCCCAGCAAGAGGTACTGGGGATGCCGAACCATCTGGTACAGGCCCCTGGAGGCGATGCCCCATTTAAAGATCTTCCCCAAATAGACCTGCAGGGCACAGATGCTGAAGCCCAGAAACCCGATAACCAAGAAAAAAGAGCCGGCAATCCGCACGGTCTTGAGAAAGGCGGTGGGCGGCAAGATCATGTGGGGGAGGAAAAAAGCGATGGCCCAGCGGGTGGCGGCGTGCTGACCCAGGAAGTTGAAAAAGGGGCTAAAAACCGAGTAAAAGAAAAAGGCGAAGGGGCTGATCATGATCATCACTTCCAAGGCCATGATGAAAAAAACCATGATCCCGCCCAATGCAGCTATTCTCTTGACCAACGACCTTTGCGTCTTCATGATTATCCTCCTTCCGTTGTGTAATCCCCAGGGGGCAACCTTAGTGAGTTACTGATTGTTTGTCGAGACGGCCATCTTTCAGATAGTAAACATAGTCAAACCCCTCAATCATCCGCACATCGTGGGTCACCACGATTACCGCCGATTGGTTTTCCTTGGCAATCTTCTTTAATAATTCCATGACCTTCTTGCCGCGGATGGTGTCCAATGAAGCAGTAGGTTCGTCGGCCAGAATGAGCCGGGGGTTGTTGGCCAGGGCCCGGGCGATGGCCACCCGCTGCTGTTCGCCCCCGGAGAGGAGCGCGGGCGGGTAATCGGCCCGGTCGGCGATCTCCATGTATTCCAGGAGTTTCATGACCCGGCGGTTCGCCGGCTCCCCCTTGACGCCCACCAAATTGAGGGGAAAAAGCACATTTTGCCGGGCCGTGAGGAAGGGGATGAGGTTGTGGGACTGGAAGATGAAACCCATCTTCTCCCGGCGGAGACGCCTAATGTCCACTCCTCCGGACCAGCCGTTTTTTTGAAAGATCGTCTGGCCGTCAAAGACGATCTTGCCCGTCGTGGGTTCGAGGATCAGACTGGTGGAAAGCAGCATGGTGGTCTTGCCTGAGCCGCTGGGACCCAGCAAGGCCACCAGTTCGCCGGCGGATACCGAGAGGTTGATATCCTCCAGAGCCCGCACCTCCAGACGCCCGAAGCCGAAAATCTCACTCAGGCCTTCTATCTTGAGGACTTCCATCACTGTTCCCCCAGGGCCAGGGCGGGTTCGGTTTTCAAGGCCTGCAGGACCCCCAGGCAGCTAGCCAGAATGGCTCCCAGCAGGACGATCACGAAGGTGAAAAAGTCGTCACTGGCGTACAAGACGACGAGTCGGGGAAATACCTGGTAAGTGTTGTGGATGAGCACCAGGCCGAAGAGAAAGCTGGCGCTGGTCAAGAGGACGGATTCCTCCAATACCATGCGGATGATTACCCGGTTGGGCGCGCCTATCAGTTTCATGACGGCAATGGTGCGGATCTTCTCCAGGGTAAGGGTATAGATGACCAGGGAAATAATCACTATGGAGACGATGTAGAGGATAATCCGGAACATTACGGTCTGCGCCTTGGCTTTGGCCAACCGCCCCTTTAACATCAATTCTGTTTCCTGATCGGTGGTATAAACTGAAAGATAGAGCCATTTTTCAATCCGCCGGGCCACGGCGGCGGGATCGGCCCCCGGGGCCAGTTTGACGACGATGGCGTTGGCCAGATGCGTGTCGGGGAGCAGGCGGTCCAGGTACTTTTCGGCTTCCCCGGGCGAAAAAGCTCCCAGGGTGGTCAGGCTTTGTAATAACCGTTCCCTCTGGTTGCGGATTTCTTCGTTGTCCCGTTGAAACAGCACTTCCTGGGCATCGGGTAAAGAGAGATACACCAGGGGTTCCCCCTCCGGGTCGGTGCCTTCGGCAGTCAGGCCCACCACCGTGTAGGTATGCAGGCCCAGGTGGACCCGATCTCCCACCTTCAACCCCAGTTTCTTATACGCCACCATTTCGTAATGAGCCCGCCTGATTCCCCGGCCGGCCACAAATTTCTGCGGCCCTCCCAGCCCATCGAAAACATAATAGCCGACAATGGCGAAGCGCCGTTTTTTCCCCAGAATCTCCCTTTCCACGGGAGAAAAAATGATGGGGCTGGCCTTGGCCACCCCGGAAATGGCGGCGACGCTGTAATGAAAAAACTCCGGCACGATGGACTCCTCGTCGATAGGGCCGCCCCGATAGCGCTCCACCACCCAAAGATCGGGATTGGTGGTCTTGATGAAAGACAGCCCTTCAAACAGGAAGCCCCGATAGATACCGTTAAACGACAGGACTAAGGCGAACAGCAACCCCACGCCGATGGCGGTGGCCAGGCACCGCCCCTTGTGCTGCTTGATGTCCTGGATGGCCAGATCCATCACTTGCTCCCGGCTTCTGGAACGGTGACCCGGGGGTCCACCTTTTCTCCCGCCTCCAGGCCAACGGGATTGATGACCACCAGGTCTCCTTCCTTCAGCCCTTCCAGAACCGCAATCTTCTTGCCATCGTTCAGGCCGGTGGCAATTTTCTGAAACCGGGCGAGGCCCTTATCAGCCACCAGCACTCCTTTGTCGCCATTTCTGGTGATCACCGCCGATAACGGTACCGCCAAGGCTGTCTGGCGGCCCGTGTCAATATCTACCTCGGCCTCCTCCCCAATGACCAGGGGTTGGGGCAGTTCAGCAAACCTTACATCCACTTCCAGTTCCCGGGTGACGGTGTCGGCTTCTTTATTGAGGCGGACGACTCCACCCTGGAAAACCCGGCCGGAGCGGAGTTTAATCCCAGCCTTTTGCCCTTCCTGCAGCGGGGCGACCTGCGTCTCATCGATCCAGGCGGCCACCCAGATCGGGTCCAGGTTCACCATTTGAAAAATGGGGGTGCCGGGTGCTATCGTATCCCCGATTTCCGCCTTGCGCACCGTGATCAAGCCGTCCATGGGAGCCAGGATGCGGGTGTAGTCCTGCACCGCCTCGGCGGCCTGGGTTTCCGATTCCGCTTGTTTGACGGCTGCCTCCAGGGATGTCAGAGTAGCCCTGGTGGCGGCGACTTCGCTTTCGGCCACCCGCGACTGCGCCTTGGTGGTGTCAAAAGCCGCCTGGGAGATGTAGCCGGGCTTGAAGACCTCCAGATCCCGCTGGTAATTGCTTTGCGCCAAACCCAGGTCGGCCCGGGCCTTTAGCATATCGGCCTGGCCCCGGGCCAGGTCTCGCTGGGCGCGGTTCCTGGCCGCCCGGGAGGCCATTTCCCGGGCCCGCAATTCTTTAGCGTCCAGTTCTGCCAGAAGTTGGCCTTTCTGCACCCGGTCGCCTTGATCGGCATAGAGTTTTTCCAAAATCCCGGTGATCTTGGCGCTCACCGTTACCGGGACTTTGGACTGCACCGTGCCCGGCCCGTGGACCTGGCCCTGGACCTCCACTTTCTTGACCCGAACCACCGGTACCGGCGGACGATGCCAGATTAGACGGTGGGCCAAGAAAACTAAAATAATTACCCCTATGGCAATCCCTAAAGTTTTTTTACCCCCAGATAATTTCACTGCTTTTGCCCCCCGTTCTTGCTGGGTAGATTAGATTCCGGCGGCTCGGCGCCGACGATTTGCTTGATCCTGGCCCTGGCGATTGCGTAGGCCGCGGCGTATTTGATAAAGGCGAACCGGGAACCGGTCAGGTCCACCTGGGCCTGAAGGACATCCAGACCGATGGCCTTACCGACGCGGTACAGGGCCTGGGCGCTGGCATAGGCCTCTTCATTGGTGGCCACCGGTCTGCTTGCTGGTGGCCACCCCCTGGCGGGCGTTCTCCTGGTCCTTCCAGGCCGTGGTCAGGTCCACCTTGAGGCCGTCGAGCCGGTCCCGTTTCTTTTCCAGCAATTGCCGATATTGGGAGGAGGCCTTGGCCACCTGGGCCTTAGTCAGCCCCCCCTCAAAAAAAGGATATTCCATAAAGACCCCGGCGATCCATTCCGGCCTGGTGCCCCCCAGGTCGCGATGCTTCACGTCGCTGCCCGCCTGCAAGCTGACTTCCGGAAAGTAACTGCCCCGGGCTGCTTTAATTAAGGTCTCGCTCTGGGCGATATCCAGGTCCAGCTCTTTAATTTCAGGATTGGTTTTCAGCACTTCCTGCCACAAGGAGTTCACCTCAGCTGTCGCACCAAAGTCATGGGGGGGTTGGCCGCGGATATCCACCTGCACCTGTTCTGGCAGCCCCAGGGTGCGGGCCAGAATTTCCCTGGCCAGGCGCACCGCGTTTTGGGCCTCAACGCTTGCCTGCTCGGCCTCGGATACCTGGGACTGGGCTCGCACATAATCGAGGTTGGTGACCTTTCCGGCTCTATAAAAGGCTTCGGTCAATTTACCGAATCCCTGGCGTTGTTGCAGGGCCTCGTGCGCCACTTTAAGGTCCTCTTTGGCCTCCAGCAACTGGTTGAATGCCTGGGTCACCGCAAAGGCCAGTTCGTCTGCGGTCTTTTGGACTTCCTGCTTCTGCGCCTGCTCGCCGGTCTTGGCGGCCCGGGTATTGTAATAAGTCTTCAAGCCGTTAAATATGATCTGCTTGCCCAAAACACCCGTATAGCCTTCCCGCTTATATAAGTCCTTTCCGGTTAGGTTACCCCCCCGGTGGAAACCTGTTGGGCGGCTGCCGATCTAAGAAAGAAGACAATACCAGCCGGGGAAAAAACTCGGAGCGGGCCGCCTGATAATCCGCCGTCAGCTCCTGGATCTTCTCCCGGCTGGCAGCCATGACCGGGTTGTACTGCCGGGCCAGGGCCAGACAGTCATCCAGGCTCAAGTCCTGATAATTTTTCTCTGCAGCGGACGCCTGACCCGTCCATAACAGCAGGGTGCCGAGAATGACGAAAATAGCCTTCAAACCTTTCGATGATAACCACATTGTCAATATCCACCTTGAAAGTATGAGTCGGCATAGCCCCAAGTTTAGAAGATGAACAGGGAGAGACCGGCCACAGCCGGAACAATCCATAAGAGGTTCACCTCAAAAACGATGAGGAGGATGGTAGCCCCTGCGGTTAATAGCAAATCCGGAGCGCTAGTGAGCGCGGCTTGTCCCATCTGCCAGGTCACCAGGGCCAGCATGCCCACCAGGGCCGCCAGGATGCCTTGAATCACCGGGCGCATCCACCGGGCCTCTTTGAGCCGCTGGTAATACGGGGTCACGAAGATAATCAGCAAAATCGGCGGCAGGAATACGGCAATGGTGGCCACCCCTGCCCCCCAAAGCCCGTACACCCGGTAGCCCACGAACGTGGCCAGGATGATAATCGGGCCGGGGGTGATGAACCCCAGGAGGATGCCGTCCATAAACTGTTTGAGGCTGAGCCAGTGCCATGCATTCACCACATCCCATTGCAGAATCGGGATCATGGCGTAGCCGCCCCCGAAGCTCACGACGCCGATTTTGAGGAAGATCCGGGTCATTCGGCCCAGATCGGGTTGCAACCACCCTAAACCCCAGACCGCCAGGCCAACCCCGAACAAGGCCAGGGTAACCAGGGTCAAGGTCCGGCCCAGCTTTGGGTTCACCGTGGCAACCATAGGATTCCCGGGCCCCTGGACTGGTAAAAGCCAAAGCCCCAAGGCCATCCTGAGGAGGCCGGCTCCCAGGAAAACCAACAGAAAATTAATCCGGAGCCCAAAGGCTCCCAAGGCCAGGAGAGCGATGAGCGCATCGAGCCAATGTTTCCGGATCGCTTGACTCAAGCGCCACAAGGCTTGCAGCAGGAGCGCAATGACCACGCAGCTCATACCCCTGGAAACGGCCTGCACCCAGGAGATATCGGTATACCTGAAATAAAGAAACGAGAGCGCCAGCATCAGGATAAAACCCGGCAGGATGAACGACGCGGCCGCGGTGATGGCGCCGCTTACTCGCCGGAGCCGGTATCCTATATAAGTTCCCAGTTGCACCACCGTGGCTCCGGGCAGCAGCTGACACAAGGCCAGGCCATCCAAGAATTCCTCCTGGCGCAGCCAGCGCTGCTTATCCACGGACATCCGGCGCAGGGGCTCCACCATGGCCAGGCCGCCGAAGGCGGTAAGCCCCAGGTGCAGAAAAGCGCGGGATAGATGGGCGATTGATGGTTCGTTTAAATTTTTCATGGTTCCAGTTATGAACTATGGTTGAGCCGTCAGGTTCAGGTCTGATCGCCTCAGCCCCTTTTCTGGGAGTAATGATAGGCTGTAAGCGGAAAAAGAAGTATGATCTGAATCATAGGAAGGTAAATTATTTTCCAGGGAGAAAAATAATTTTGACGGCGGCAGGAATGCTTCAAGCGGTCTTCGCGGATCTTTCCCCGGAGCAGCGAGGGAAGCTGGAAGACTTGGCCCAGGAGGTTTTCCTGAAAAAAGGAGAGCAGCTTTTCGGCCCCGGGGATCGATCCCGCGGGTTTTATGTGGTACTCGAGGGCGTCATCCGGGTCTACGGCATGTCTTCCCAGGGCAAAGAGATCACCCAGGAGATCGCCGGTGAACTGGGCGCCTTTGCCCTGGCCAGCCCATTTTCTGGGACCTATCAGTGCTTCGCCGAGGCCCTGAAAGATAGCCGGCTCTATCTCATCAAGAAGAAGGAATTTTTAGACCTGGTAACCGGCGACCCCGGCTTCGCGGTCGAATGGATGCGCCTGTTGTCCCACATGCTTATTCATCTCCGCCGGCGTCTGGTCGACCTGACCCTCAAGGACCCCAAGGCGAGAATCGCCGGCTACCTCGTGCTCCTGGCCGAAATGCAAAATTCCCGGTCCATTGTTCTCCCTGTGCCGCGAAAAGAATTGGCCATTTTCTTGGGAATGACCCATGAGACGTTCTACCGCACCGCCAGGGAATTAACCAATGATGGCCTGGTTCGGTTCACCGGGCAATCGGTTGACATCCTGGACCAGGAGCGGCTAGCGGAAATCACGGAGTGAAGGCGGCGACGCTATTATAAGAGCTGTGCGGCTATCTGCTTGATTGGAACATTATCACTACGCCCAAAACTTCCCATATCCATTTCCTATCCGCAATTTTCCTCACTCCACCGATAAGTCCATTTCGTGGCAAGATAGCCGCGATTGAAGGGATGGTCGGTTTAAGTCTCATAAGCGGTTTGAGTATAAGATTTGTCTCAGGTTGACATGACGGATTGATTAACAAGAAACCGGTGTTCCCCGCCCTTATTCTTCCTCCAATTTAAGGCCATCTCTTTGATATTGGACGTCGCGCAAATCGAGGGCCCTGACCTCCTCCGTTTCGCTCCAAAGCTCAATCTCCAGACAATTAGCCACCCAGGCGCTCCTCGTCATAAGTCCTAGCCAAAGAGCCACCACCGGGTCCGCAGCATCCGAGGCTGGAAATCACCTTCCCGGCCTCAATAGTGCCTCCCCGGCCATCGCTCTCCTCGCCCGGTTCATAACCACTAGGGCCCTTTAAGACCTGTCGGATTTTCCGAATTTATTTTTTCAGAATAATCAATAGCTTATCTGTTAGCCCTCCGGGGGCTGTAGGATTTTCAGACAAAGGGGGCGCCCAGGAGGCTCAGTAACATTTATATTATATAAGTAAATCCATAAGTTATCTAAATGGCATGGGTCTTGCCTTATTAGGGAAGGAAGTGACAGCCACCTGTGAACTTGCAAAGGGAAGATTGTGAAGAAAAATAGTGTCAGCCCTGATTTGTACCGTGACGTCCAGAGGCTCGGGGCCAGGGACATGGAAGCCTGCATGCAATGCGGCAACTGTGCCTCCGCATGTCCCTTGTCGACAGGGGAAAACACCTTTCCACGAAAGATTTATCGTTATCTCCAACTCGGCCTGAGAGACAAGCTCTTGGGATCCCCCGAACCCTGGCTCTGTTATTACTGCGGCGAGTGTAATACCGACTGTCCCCGAGGCGCCGAACCCGCCGAGACCATGATGGCGGCCCGGCGCTGGTTGACGACCCAGTATGACTGGACCGGACTTGCCCGGAGATTTTATACGTCGCCGAAAACGGAGGTTGGCGTTTTTCTTGGCATTGCGCTATTTGTTGTCACCCTTTTTCTGATCTTTCACGGGCCGGTCGTTACCAGCCGCGTGGAGCTCACCACCTTCGCTCCGGTTCACTGGGTCCACCTCGGTGACCAGATCATGATGGGTTTTATCTTCTTGATGCTTTTCTCCAATGCGGCCCACATGTATTCCGGGATCATGCAGGGCACGAAGATACCGCTCCGCCTCTATATAACCCAGGCGCCGGTGTTCTTCCTCAACTACTTCACCCAGAAACGGTGGCGGAAATGTGGAACCGGCCCAGGCAGCGCCTGGTGGAGACATCTCTTCCTGTTCTCCGGCTGGGTGGCGATGGAGATCCTGGTTATGGGGTACCTCGCGGCCTTCCAGACCGATATTGTCCATCCCTTTTGGTATCCCACCCAGCTGTTGGGCTACTACGCCACCATCGCCCTGATGGTTGGCTCCACGAGCATGCTGTACAGCCGCTGGTTCAAGAAGGAGGCGAAGCTCCACAGGTATTCGGATTTCACCGACGTCTTCTTCCTGGAGTTGATCATCGCCATTGCCGTCACCGGCATCCTGGTCCATATTTTCAGGCTGGCCGGACTGCCGATGATAACTTACACGACCTATGTGACCCACGTGGCCATCTGTGTAGGCATGCTCTGCCTCATGATCCCCTTTGGCAAACTCTCGCATCTTATGTATAGGCCTTTAGCCATCTTCCTGACGACCCTGAAAGAAAAGGCCTTGCGTGAATCCCAGGCTAACCTGGTGACGATCCGGCAAGATGTCGGCGAGACCTTCCAGAGCTGCATGCAGTGCGGTGCCTGCACCGGGGTTTGCCCCACGAGCGAGGTTACCAGCTACAGTCCCAGGAAGATCCTCCGCGATATCTCTCTTGACAAGTCCACAAACGTATCCGTCGATGAGGCCTCTTGGGCTTGCACCACCTGTAACAGCTGTGTCGAAACCTGCCCCCGCGGCGTCAGCTTTCTTGACCTGATAAGGTCCATCCGGCGCCATGTCGCCGCTGCCGGATTCCTGCCGAAATCTTTAGCTGCAGTGGTGCAGAGTCTGAAGAAAGACGGCAACCCCTGGAACGGAAAAAGGGAAAATCGCCTGGATTGGGCCCAGGGCGCCAACCTGCCAGCTTATACCAGAGAACATGAGTATTGCCTGTTCACCTGCTGTACCACGGCCTATGATACCAGCGCCGGCCAAGGCAGCCAAAAGGCAGGGCTGGCGCTAGTGCGCCTGCTCGAATATGCCGGGGTCTCCTATGGATCCTTTGGAGCCGAGGAGAGTTGTTGCGGCGACGTGGCCGCCAATATTGGAGCCGCGGATGTTCTTGGCGATCTCACCAGGAAGAATACCGGGATGTTTCTGGAGGCAGGTGTTTCCAAGATCCTGGCCTCCTCCCCTCACTGTCTGAATTCATTCAAGAAAAATTATGAAGGGCTGAAGGGGTTAGCCATTACTCACTCCACCGAGCTTCTGGATGAACTCATTCAAAAGGGCTCCCTCAAACCCGTCAACAGCCTTGATCTCAAAGTGACCTACCATGATCCCTGCTATCTCGGCAGACATTCTTCCATATATGATGCCCCCCGGAGAATCCTTGAATCCATACCGGGCGTTACCCTGGTGGAAATGCAGAATAGCCGGGAGCGGAGCCTCTGTTGTGGGGGCGGCGGCGGCGGGCCCTGGAAGGACGGTAACGGAAAAGGAAGTCTGGGAGAGATTCGGGTCCAAGAGGCCCTCGGCACCGGCGCCGGGGTGATCGCCACGGCCTGCCCTTACTGTATTCGCACGCTCAATGAGTCCATCGCCAAAATGGGTGTCGGAAACCAGATAAAAGTCCAGGACCTGACGGAACTGCTGCTGCAGTCGGTTGCTTTGCCGGATGCGCCTGCCATAACCGGAAAAATCAATATGAGGCTTTCTCAGGGGGAAGCTCATGTCTGAGCGAATCGGGTTTTTCATCTGCCATTGCGGAATCAACATTGCCTCTCGTGTCCGAGTGAAGGAGGTGGTGGCCTATGCGGCCACCTTTCCGGCTGTCCTGGTTTCCCAAGATTATCTGTTTATGTGCTCGGATCCGGGACAGGATCTCATCGAAAAGGAAATCAAGAATCGAGACCTCACTCATGTGGTGGTGGCCTCCTGCTCGCCTCGCATGCACGAAAAGACCTTTCGGGCCGCTTGCCAGAGGGCGGGGTTGAATCCCTACCGGGCTTTTCATATGGTCTGTGTCCGGGAACACGGCTCCTGGGTGACGGAAAGCGAGGATGAGGCTACGGCCAAGGCGATCGTTCTCGTCAGGGCCGGTCTGATGCGGGTCACGAATCAAAGTGCGCTCCTCCCGAGCAAATTCTCGGTCAATCCGAACACCCTGGTGGTCGGGGGCGGTATCGCCGGCATGCAGGCGTCCCTGGATATCGCCAGCTCCGGCAATCAGGTCTACCTGGTGGAACGGCAGCCAACAGTTGGGGGTCACATGCTCCAGTATGACAAGACCTTCCCGACCTTGGACTGTGCGGCCTGTATCGGTACGCCGAAAATGGTGGCCGTCGGCCAGGACAAGAACATCCATCTGCTGACCAATACCGAGGTAGAGAGTGTCAGCGGTTTTGTCGGCAACTTTAAAGTCAATGTCAATAAGCGCTCCCGCTATGTGGGGACGAACTGTACCGGTTGCGGAGATTGTGCCAAGGTCTGCCCGGTCGAGGCCCCGAACGAATGGGATGTGGGCATGAAGAGGCGCAAGGCCATCTATATCTCCTTTCCCCAGGCTGTGCCGGTTCGCTATGCGATTGACAAAAAGGATCGGGGCCCCTGCGTACAGAGCTGTCCCGCCGGTATCAATATTCAAGCATTTGTGGCCCTGATTAAGGTAGGCAAGTATCAGGAATCACTCCAATTAATCATGGAAAACATGCCGCTGCCCGGCACGCTCGGCCGTATCTGTCCAGCCCCCTGCGAGACCCAGTGCCGCAGGCAGGAGGTCGATGCTCCGCTGGCGATCTGCCAGTTGAAGCGGTTCGCGGCGGACCAGGTAGATTGGGCCACGTTGCCGCTGCCGGCAATCGAAAAGAAGCCTGAAACCGAGAAGGTGGCCATCATCGGTGCGGGTCCGGCAGGGCTTGCCGCCGCCTATTTCCTGGCTAAAAAAGGGTATCATCCGACCATTTTCGAAAAGGCGCCCTTTGCCGGAGGCATGCTCCGTTCCGGTATCCCGGACTACCGCTTGCCGCCCGCGATCCTGGAACAGGAGATCGGCTATATCAAGAGGCTGGGCGTGGACATCCAGCTGAATGTATCTATCGGCAAGGAGCGTCCGGTTGCCGGTCTCTTCGACGAAGGATTTAAGGCCGTTTATCTGGCAGTCGGCGCCCAGAACAGCATGAAGCTGAAGATCGAGAACGAGGATGCCGAAGGCGTCTTGCACGGCGTCGATTATCTCGGATCTCTCAATTACCGGAAACCGGTCAAGACCGGCAAGAAGGTCGTGGTAGTCGGCGGTGGCGACGTGGCCATCGATTCGGCCCGTGAGGCCCTGAGGCAGAGCGCCTCCGAGGTGAAGATACTGTACCGGCGGAGCAGATCGGAGATGCCGGCCGCCAAGCATGAGATCCAGGCTGCGGAGGAAGAAGGCATCAAGTTCGAACTGCTCGTGGCTCCCACTGCGGTATTGACCGAAAACGGCAAGGTTTCCGGGCTGCGTTGCATCAAGATGGAGCTGGGGGAGCCGGATGTATCCGGCAGAAGGAGACCGGTACCGGTTGCGGGTTCGGAATTTGAGGTCGAATGTGACATGGTTATCCCGGCCATCGGTCAGCAGGTCAACAGCAGTTTCCTTAAAGGCACGGAAGGGGTCGAATTAACCCGGTGGGGGACGGTGGTGGCCGATCCGGTGACCTATCAGACCACCTTCCCGGGCATCTTTGCCGGCGGGGACCTGTTTACCGGTCCGTCCATCGCCGTCGAGGCGGTGGCCGCGGGACAGCAGGCAGCCATCTCCATAGAAAAGTATCTGCTGGGCGAGGAGCTTGGGGAAAACAGGCCTGCCAAACCGGCCGGGAGCGACTGGAAGCCGATTCCCAAAAAGGTCGAGTCCCGGCCCCGCGCCCAGATGCCCCTCCTTCCGGTTGCCGAGCGCCTTGACAACTACAGGGAAATAGAGCTGGGATTCGCTGAGGAGCAGGCCAGGGCAGAGGCGGCCCGCTGCGTCGATTGCGGCGGCTGCTGCGAGTGCAAGCTCTGTATCGATGAGTGCAAGGCCGGCGCCATTGACCACGGGATGACCGATGAGAAAGAGAGCATCGACGTCGGCTCCATCATCATTGCCACCGGTTTCGATCCGATGAATCCGGTCAAGATGACCCAGTACGGCTACGGCAAGTACCGGAACGTCTTTACCAATATCGAATTCGAGCGTCTTTCCAACGCCACCGGGCCGACATCCGGCAAACTCTTGAAACGTGACCTGAAAGATCCGCTGAAGTTCACCGAGGCGCCGAAGAGCGTGGCGATTCTCCATTGCATAGGCAGCCGCGACCAAAACTACCATGAATACTGCTCCCGCACCTGCTGCATGTATGCCCTTAAGTATGCGCATCTGCTGAAGGATAAATGCGGGCACGATACCGAGATCTATAACTTCTATATCGATATGCGCTGCTTCGGCAAGGGATACGAGGAATTCTACAAGAGGGTCCAGGCCGAAGGAGTCAAGATGATCCGAGGCAAGGCCGGTTCCATCACCGAGGATGAGAACGGCATCCTGACCGTTAAGGGAGAAGATACGCTTTCCAACCGCCTGATCGAGATCCAGGTGGACATGGTTATCCTCTGCACCGCTATGGAAGCCAGGCCGGATGCCCCCGATGTCATGCGGAAGTTCGGGATAGGGATCGGTTCGGACGGATTCTTCCAGGAGGAGCATCCAAAACTGGCGCCGGTATCCACCCCCACGAGCGGAGTCTTCCTGGCCGGGACTTGTCAGGGACCGAAGGATATCCCGGACACGGTGGCCCAGGCGAAGGGAGCCGCAGCGGAATGCCTGGCGTTGAGCTCCGCGGGGCAGGTTGAGATACCTCCCATGATATCGAGCATCGACCCGGACATCTGCGTCGGCTGCCAACTCTGCATCGGGCTCTGCGCTTATTCGGCCATCGAATTCAATGCGTATGCCGGAGTCAGCGAGGTCAACAGCGCTATCTGTAAAGGATGTGGAAGCTGCTCCGGCATTTGTCCAAGCGGCGCCGCCAAGGTGAGACACTTTACCGATAGACAGATTTTTGCCGAAATAGACGGGCTTTTACTTCACCAAGGAGCTTAGGCGATGAGCGAGTTTGAACCCCAAATAGTGGCGTTTTTTTGTAACTGGTGCACCTTCACCGCCGCCGATCTTGCCGGTACTTCACGTCTTTCCTACCCGCCCAACCTCAAGATCATCAGGGTTATGTGCACCGGCATGGTTGATCAGAAATACGTCCTCAAGGCCTTCCTGAACGGCGCGGATGGTGTCTTGATCGGTGGCTGTTGGCCGGGGGATTGCCATTACATCAATGGCAACCTGAAGGCGCGGCGCCGGGTGGCCAACCTCACCGAGGTTTTGAAACAGTATGGGATCGGTGACGACCGTTTCTGGCTCCGGTGGATCGCCGCCAGTGAGGGAACCATGCTGAGGGAAGTGGCCATTGATATGACTGCAAAATTGAAACAGCTCGGGCCGAGCCCCCTTCGGAACATGGGTCAAATGGCAGTTTGAAGACACGGAGAAGACCGAAATGGCTACATTCGCAAAATTGTCTTTTCAGAAAGATGAATTGAATAAGAAAGCGTCCGCATTTTTCAAGGGCCTGCTTGAAAATGGCGCGGTCGATGCTGTCCTGGTGCCGATGGCTCAGGCCAAGAACGGGGTCCGGCTTACACTCGTTACCTCTGCTGAGCATACCGCCCAGGTGGATCCTTTTGCCCCCATCGCGGCCGTAAGCGGCGCCAAAATTGCCTCAGCGCTTACCTCGCGGCCGTCCGGCCGCAAGATTGCCATGGTCCTGCGCCCCTGTGAGATTCGGGCCGTGGTTGAGCTCGCCAAATTGAAGCAGGTAAACCTCGATGACGTCCTGTTGATCGGTATGGACTGTTTCGGCCGTTATGAAAATACCGATTTCGTTAAATTCCAGGAGCTGGGAGGGACATCCGAGTCTTTCCTGGAGAACGCCCAGGCCGGCAAGACCTCCATGCCGGATTTCGATATCGTCGGCGCCTGCAAGATCTGTGAATTTCCCACGGCTGACAATGTCGATATGAGATTGTGCGCCCTGGGCGCGGGAAACGGCAATGTCTTCATCGAGGCCGTAACCGAAAAAGGTGGGCAAGCCTTGGAAAAATCAGGCTTGAAGCCGGGTGCAGCCCCTGCCGGCAGGGACGAGGCGGTGAAGAAGCTGGTTGCGGTGCGTACCGAGGCCAGGGATAAGAGATTTGCTGAATTTCGGGCTGAGGTCAGCACCTTTGAGGCGTTGGCAGACAAACTGGCTCCCTGTGTCAACTGCTACAATTGCCGGGTTGCCTGCCCGGTCTGCTATTGCAAGGAATGTGTTTTTGTCACGGACACCTTCCGGCACACCGGCGAGCAGTTCATGATGTGGGCAGATCAAAGCGGTGCTCTGAAGATGCCGAACGACACCTTGTTTTATCATCTGACCCGTATGAACCATATGAGCCTTTACTGTGTCGGTTGCGGTCAGTGTACGAGCGCCTGCCCCAATAATATTGATCTGATGCCTTTGTTCAGAACGTGTGCCGATAAGACTCAGGCCCGATTCGACTATCAGGCGGGACGAGCGCTCGCTGAAGAACAGCCGTTGGCTGGATTCAAATCGGATGAACTGTTTGAAGTGACTGGTCAAGCCAAATAGGAGCGGAATGATGGCTGAAAAGAAGCCTACAGGCTCAGTCCTGGTGGCTGGCGCCGGCATCTCCGGGATCAAGGCGGCCATAGAGCTGGCTGAATCAGGCTATCAAGTTGTCCTGACCGACGATTCCCCCCAGATGGGTGGCATCCTGGCCAAACTCGATTACCAATTCCCCACGGACCATTGTGGCATGTGCAGAATGTTGCCCCTGGTGGGCCGCGAGTATGCCTCGCAGTTCTGTATGCGAAAAAGCCTGTTTCATGAAAATATCGAGATCCTGCCGTTTACGGAGATCACCTCGGTTACAGGCGACGGGGGGAATTACCAGGTCGGCCTCCTGAAAAAGGCCCGCTTCATCGACCCGGCCATCTGCAACGAGATGGGAGCATGCCTGGACGTCTGTCCCGTCGAGGTCGAGGATGAGTTCAACCAGGGGCTGACAAGGCGGAAGGCAATCTACCAGGCGGTCCCTCATAATACCCCCAAGATGCTGCTCATCGACAAACAGGCCTGCACCCGTTGCGGTGAGTGCCTCAAGGTATGTAAGGCCGGAGCGATCAATCTGGAGGCCCAGGACGAATTAGAGAGCAGGGAGGTCCACTCCATAATCCTGGCTTCCGGGGTGAAGCTCTATAATACGCAGGAGTTCGAGGATGCCAAGTCATATGCGGTATCGCCGGATGTCGTGACCTCCCTTGCCTTTGAGCGGATGCTGAGCGGTACCGGGACCTATCAGGGTGACGTGATCAGACGGCCGTCCGATGGCAAGCCTGCGAAAAACATTGCCTGGATCCAGTGCATGGGATCTCGAAACAGACGTCAGAATAGAGACTACTGTTCCTCCATATGTTGCATGTTCGCTCTGAAAGAGGCCGTCCTGGCCAAGGAAAAAGGCGGGCCGGGGGTTGACTCCACCATTTTTTATATGGACCTGCGGACCTTTGGCAAAGGATTTCAACAGTATAGAGATAAGGCCGTCGACGAGCATGGGGTGAAGCTTATCCGCTGCAGGGTACAGGGGGTTATGGTCACGCCTGACGGCAGTCTCAGCATTCGTTATCTCGATCCCGAAACCAACGAGTTCTTTGTGAAGGATTTCGATCTGGTAGTGATGTCCACAGGCCAGGTACCCTTTGAGACCCATAAGAAATGGGCCGACCTGATGAATGCACCTCTGGATGGGCGCGGTCTTCTGGCTACTGAACAGTCCAGTAAGGTCAGGGTTGCCGGTAAACCCGGCCTGTTTCTCTGCGGCTCCCTGATGGGGCTCACGGATGTCAGTGAGGCCATGACCAGCGGTATTGCCGCCGCGGGCGAGGCCACCAAATTTCTGACCACCTTGGGCGTGGACAGGTTGCAGGAGGAGGAAATTGCCGAGCCGGACGCCCATGGGCGGGAGTTGCCTCTGGTCGCGGTTACCCTCTGTAAATGCGGTGAAAAGGCCGGTGCGAGAGGACTCGATTATGAGCTTCTCAGTGCTGAATTGAAACGTTACCCCGGAGTGGGTGCCGTCCAGGTCATCGATTCCCTCTGCAAGGCGGATGGAGAAACGGCTCTCCAAGACACCCTCGGCAAGACCAACTGCAACCGGTTGCTGATTGGGGCTTGTCTGCCTTTCATGTACAGGCGGAAGCTAAAAAATACTGCCAGGAAGGCAGGATTCAACTCCTCCCTGGTGGAGATCTTTGATCTGTTCGGAGTTGCCAGGAGAGGCATGGCCGAGCCCTCCACCGGGGACTGGACACTACGGACCGCCAGGGAAGTCAAGTCGGATATCGAAAAGCTCAAGTTTAAGACCGACCTTATGGTGCGCACCTTGCCGATCAACCAGACCGCCCTGGTGATCGGGGGTGGCCTCGGTGGGATGCACGCGGCCCTTTCACTTGCGGATCGGGGGGTGCCGGTTCATCTTGTCGAAAAGGAAGCGCACCTGGGTGGCTATCTTGGTACTCAGGTGGAGCATACGGTTGATGGACTGGCTCCTGTGGCGCTGGCTACGGATATGAAGCTAAAGGTCTTCGAAAGTAAAAACATAACGGTCCATCTCTATTGTGAGGTTGAAAAAACCGTCGGCACCCTCGGCTGCTTCGAGTCCAAACTTGCCTTTAAGGATAGTGGAGAAAACACGTATCTGCATCACGGTGCAGTGATCATGGCCACGGGCGGGCATGAGGGAGCCACAACCGAATATGGTTACGGGACCTCGGACGCGGTGCTGACCCAGGGGGAATTGAGGAAAGGCCTGGCCAGCGGTGATATCGATATAAGTGAAGTCGAGAATGTTGTGATGATCCAGTGTGTGGGTTCACGGCAGCAGGAGGGCCGCCGCTATTGCAGTCGTATCTGCTGCATGGGCGCCATCGGCAATGCCTTGAAGATCAAGGAGAAAAATCCCGAGGCCCGGGTCTTTATTCTTTACCGCGATATCATGACCTATGGCTTTTACGAACAGTACTATACGCAGGCGAGGTCATCCGGGATTATTTTTATGAATTACAGCCTGGATAATAAGCCTCAGGTGGAGATGGTCGAGGGCAAATCGGTCGTCAAATTGACGGATCCTGTCCTGCAAGAAGAGATGGAGCTGCCGGCGGATCTGGTGGTGCTTTCCACCGGCGTGGATCCGGAAGAGTCAAACCAGAGACTTGCCGAGGCCTTCAGTGTTTCCTTGACCGAGGACGGGTTCTTAGCCGAAGCGGACTCAAAATGGCGTCCCATCGAATTCCAGAAGGTCGGACTTTATCTGGCCGGCACGGCCCATTCTCCGATGCCTCTGAAGGGTGTGCTCCTGCAGGCCGAAGCCGCGGCCCAGAAGGCCTATACATATCTGTCCGGACGGGAGGTGCATACGGCCGCGGTCACCTCCGTGGTGAAAGACGCCCTGTGCGTGCGCTGCCAGAGATGCGTGAACATCTGTCCGTATGGAGCGAGGTCGTATAACGAGGCGGATAAATGCATCGATGTCGACGCGGCCGCCTGTCAGGCATGCGGCCTCTGTGCCGCCGAGTGCCAGAACAATGCGGCTGAGGTCAGAGGCTGGAGTGACAAACAGTTGCTGGCGGCCATCGATGCCAAACTCATGGACAGTCAACTCTTAACAAGCTTGAGGTAGGAGGGAACGATCATGGTTTTGGCAGAAGAATCAACCAAGAATCTCTGGTTAGATATCTATAACACGGGTAGTCTCCATTTCTGTTTCAACTGCAGCACCTGCGTATCCGGATGTCCCGCCTCCTATGGCGATCCGCCGCTTTTGGTCAGAAATCTGGCCCGGAAGGTGATCCTGGGACTGGAGGAGGAACTCCTTGAAGACGATACTCCCTGGGCCTGTGTCTCTTGTTCCAGATGTGAGGAGATGTGCCCGATGGATGTCAAGCCGTTCGAGATGATTCTCTCCATCCGGCAATGGCAGTGCCGAAACGATGAGACCCTGATACCGTCGGCCATCGTCGAGATCTACAAGCGGGGCTTCACCCAGGCTGTCGGTGTGAATACGGAGTTACGCGAGTCGTTGGGGTTGCCTCAATTGAATACGATAACCAACAATCCGGAACAACTGGAAATGTTTCGGGAAATGCTCATGAAGACCCAGATAGTCAGCGACAATGACTATATGTTCAAAGGATGAAAAAAGAGGAAAAAGAGATGCAATTATGTTTCTTCCCAGGCTGTAATACACCCGCCATCCGGCCCGATGTGGAGCGGGCCATCAGGGCGTCCATGCCGGTTCTGGGCATCGACCTGGTGGATGCCGACAATTATGTCTGCTGCCCGGCATTCGGTTCTTTCCCGTCAGCCGATGAAGAGGCCTGGATGGCGACCAGCGGCTGGAATCTTTCCATTGCCGAGCAGAAGGGGTGTGATTTCGTCGTCCAGTGCGGGTCCTGTTACAGTTCCCTGCGCATGGGGCGGGACCATTTAATGCACGATTCTGAAAAGATGGCGCACGTCAACGAACTCCTGGAGCCAACCGGGCGGCAGGTCACGGGAAAATCTAAAGTACGCCATGTGTCGGAGGTCCTCTTTAGGGAAGTCGGCCCGGAGAAGATTGCCTCGCAGCTCAAAAAGAGTCTGAAGGGACTACATGGGATCGTCCAGTATCCCTGCCATACCTTGTTTCCCAGTGAGGTGGTGGGGTTCGAAGAATCCTCCAGGGCGCCGCAGGGCCTGCGGTCCTTGGTGGAAGCGCTGGGAGCTACGGTGGACGGCTACAGCCGTGAACTCGACTGCTGCGGCGGAGCCGGCGGCTTCATGAAAAGCACTCCCGAGCAGGCTATAGAGTTTGCCAAGGCCAAGTTCGACGCCATACTTGCTGAAACCAAGGCCGATTTTATCGCAGTCTCCTGTATCACCTGTCTGATGCATATGGAAAAGGTTCAGAATACCGTCAATCAACAGCTTGGCGAAGAGCAATACCAGATACCGGTTTTCGATTACAACCAGCTGCTCGCCCTTTGTCTGGGATTTGATCCGAAAGAGGTCGCATCGATATGCAACGTTCCCAGGGACTCCGTCCTCAGCCGCATGGTGTCCGTCACCCCGAAGGCGTAACGGTCCCTCTGGGTCAGGGCTGAAGGAAGGTACGTATTTGGCTTTTATTAAATAATTTCAATAATCTATGTAGGAGACGCCAATCCTGGCACAGTTTAAGGCAAGTAGTTAAAGGAGGGACAAGTCATGATGCCTCAGGAAAAAATCAGGCGGCCGCAAATGCGGGAAGTCTTTGGCTTCCAGGTGCCCAGCGGTAATTATTATCTGCACAAGGGCCATGCCTGGGTACTGCCCGAAGGCGACGAGCGGGTACGGGTGGGATTGGATGACTTCTCTCAGAAGCTCCTGGGCCCGGCGGACTGGGTCAAGCTGCCGGAGATCGGCAAGGCCTACTATCAGAATCATCTTTGCCTGGCTCTGTTCCGACAGGGGCACAAAGCTTCCTTTGAGGCTCCGGTGGACGGCGTCATTGAGGTCACCAACCCGAAAATCGAGAAGACCCCCAGTCTCATGCATGATGATCCTTACGGAGAGGGCTGGTTGTTTGTGGTCAAGCACTCCAACCTCAAACGCAATCTGGAGAACCTGGTCTACGGCGAGGACGCGGTCATCTGGATCGAAGAGGAGACGCACCGCCTGCTGAACCTGTTGGATTCGCGGCTTGGAGTCGTCCTGCCTGATGGCGGCACCATAGTTGACGATGTCTATGGCACTTATCAGGAAATGGAGTGGCGGCCCCTGGTCCATGAATTCTTCCTGAAAAACCTGACCAGCAAGGGTTTCCTGCCGGCCACGAAATGGAAGAAAGGATCATGATGGCCGCGGGCGGAGGACGGAGCTGACATTACCTCAGCTCCGTTCCTGAAATAACGATCGCGAGAAAAAAAAGGGTACGACTATGGCAACGAGAGCCAACGAAGGCAATAAGCCCTGCATCTGGATGGAAGCCGGTGTGATCGACTTCAAAATCTGCAATAAGAACTTTGATTGTGAGAACTGTGGACTCGATCAGGCCATGACGGCAGCCGCCGCCGACAACCTGGCCCGGCGGCAAGCCGCCAAACCGGCGCAGGGCAGGCAAGGCAAGGCCCCCTCCTGGGAGGCCAAGATGCACCAACGCTTCGGGGGCGAGCGCAAGTGCCGGCTCATGACTACCCCTCTCTGCCACCAATGTTCCTTTGACAAGCTTCTGGAAGAGCAATTCGACTTCTTTCTCGCCCCGGAAAGTCCCAAGGTACAGGAAGTTTTCGGCATCTCCGTGCCGACCTTCAACTTCCTGCATCGGGGTCACACCTGGGTGGCCCTTGAGAACGCCGGCCGGGTCCGCATCGGCCTGGACGACTTTTGCCAGAAGGTCTTGGGCCCGGCGGACAAAATCGAGCTGCCTCACACCGGCGATGAAATTCACGCGGACGCAGTGGTCCTGACCCTATCCCGCCAGGGGATGGAAGCCGCGGTCTTGGCGCCTCTGGATGGCATCATCGAGGCGGTGAATCCAAAAGTCCAGCAGAACCCCAGTCTTGCGCACACCGACCCTTACGGCGAGGGATGGCTGTTCGTTATCACTCCCACCAATCTTAAGCGGGACCTGGAAAAAATGCTTTTTGGCCAGTGCAATATCGCCTGGATGGAACAAGAATCCCACAGGCTGCTGGGAATGCTCAAATCCGCGGCGGGTATAACCCTCCCCTCCGGTGGGGTCATCGTGGACGATGTCTACGGGGCCTATCCGCAGTTGGGCTGGACGCGCCTGGTGCAGGAGTTTCTCCATAGCGCCTAGGTGGGGGTAAAGGCGCGAGGCCTGGGAGGGTCCGGCAGCAAAATTCTCTGGAGAAGATGACAGTATTTTCAGCTACTCAGGAAGCCATCAAAATCCGGGGAGCAGCGGCGGAGGTCCTTGGGGTTAAGACCTGCCCGGGGTCTGCCCCGGGAGTTGGGTAACGTCCCTGCTAGTGGGCGAGGCCGTATTTTTTGATTTTCTCGTAGAGCGTGGAGCGGTTAATGCGCAGAACCCTGGCGACATGGGAGAGGTTGCTGCCTTTGCTGGCCAGGAGTTGGCTGATATATTGGCGCTCCAATTCCTCCAGGGATAATTCCCCCCAATCCGTCGTCCAACCTGCAGCGATAAAAGGCAGATCGGAGAGTTTGACCTGCCGGTCCTTCCCCACCACGACTACCCGTTCGATGGCGTTTTCCAACTCTCGGACGTTTCCCGGCCAGGTATACTGCTGCATCGCCTCCATGGCCTTCGGGTCAATGGAATCGCAGCACTTTTTGGTCTCCGTGGCGTAGCGTCTCAGAAAGTGTTGAGCCAACAGAGGGATATCTTCCGGCCGCTCCCGCAAGGGTGGCACCTGGAGATGGATGACGTTCAGGCGGTAAAAAAGGTCCTGGCGGAAGGTTTTTTCCAGAATGGCTTCCTGGAGGTCCTGGTTGGTGGCGGCAATGACCCGAAAGTCGCTGTGCAGGGTCGCCATCCCTCCTACCCGGCTGAATTCATGGGTTTCCAGGACTCGCAGGAGATCGATCTGCATTTTTAGAGAGATATCCCCCACTTCATCGAGAAAGAGGGTCCCGGCGTTGGCCATTTCCAACCGGCCTTTCTTGGTGTATTTGGCGTCGGTGAAGGCTCCTTTTTCGTGTCCGAAGAGCTCGCTTTCCAGGAGATGTTCCGTAAAGGCCCCGCAGTTGACGGCAATAAAGGGGGCATAGCACCTGGGGCTCTGCGCATGGATGGCCCGGGCCACCAATTCTTTGCCGGTGCCGGTTTCCCCGGTGATCAAAACGGTGGCATCGGCCTTCGCCACATCGACAATGGTTTCGAACAGCTTAACCATGACCGGAGACTGGCCCACCAGGTTTTCAAAGCGGGTAATGGTCGCCAGCCGGTCTTTTAAAATCAGGTTCTCCATCGCCAGGTTTTGCATCTTGACCAATTTTTCAAGGGTGAAATTAAGTTCTTCCAGCTCGAAGGGCTTGAGCAGATAATCGTAGGCGCCCAGCTTTATGGCTTCCACGGCGTCATGGATGTCGCCGTATGCAGTCATCATGAGGATAGCGGTCTCGGATTCGGTTTCCTTGAGTTTCTTGAGCAGGCTAATGCCGTCCATCTCGGGCATTTTGACATCGATGAGCATGATGTCGTAATAATTTTCCTGGGACCTGGCCAGAGCTGCGAGACCGTCGGCCGCGCTGTCAACCTGATAGCCGCTCCGTTTCAGCCACCCGCTCAAAGATTCGCGGATGCTCAACTCGTCATCCACCACCAGGATCCTGATTTTTTTATGCGGCAGCAATGTCTCCTCCCGGTTTAAAGGCAGGCAGATGAATGGTAAAGGAGGTCCCTTGCCCCAAGACGCTGTCCACCTTGATGGTGCCCTGGCGGTCCCGGACAATGCCGTAGACCACGGAGAGCCCCAACCCTGAGCCGGAGACCGTCTTTTTTGTCGTAAAGAACGGTTCGAAGATCTGGGAAAGGTTTTCCTTGGGGATACCCTTGCCGGTGTCGGACACTTTCACCACCACCTCCCGGAGCCGGAAATTTTTGGTTTCCAGGGTAATGGCGCCCCCTTGCGGCATGGCGTCTTGGGCGTTGATGAGGAGGTTCAAAAAGATCTGCCTCATCTGTCCCTTATCCGCCAAGACCGGAAGCAGGTCCGGCGCCAGCTCGCTTTTCATGGTGATGCCCTGCAGCCGCATCTGGTACCCGGTAAGAGAGAGCATCTCCGCCGCCACTTCGTTGAGATTCACCGGTTGTAAATTTGGTTTGGTCTTGCGGGAAAAAGCCAGGAGGTTGGAAAGGGTGCTACTGACCCGGGAGGTCTCACTATAGACCATAGAGAGGTAACGGCGGATATCGGCCAATTCCTCCTGGCCGGGAACCCCCTCGTCCAGTATGCTTTGCATCAATTTGACGAAATTGAGGATTCCGGTCAGAGGGTTGTTGATTTCATGCACCACGCCGGCAGACAGTTTCCCCAGGGAAGCCATCTTGTCGTCATGGAGTATCCGCGCCCGGGCGTTGATCTCCTGGGTGATGTCCCGTGACAGGTCGACCACCTGGTGAACCCGGCCTCCATCATCGAACAAGGGATGGCAGACCACGTGAAAATAATTTTCCCGTCCGTGCCTGTCGAAGTGCACGTGCGTGGTCGAGGCCGTCTTGCCCGTAGCCACCGCCTCTTTTAAGGGGCAGGGGTGATCAGGATCGGTGCAGGGCTTTTCCAGATGATGGGAAACTTCATAACAATGTCTCCCCACCACTTCTTCCCGCTTCTGACCCACCATCTGCAGCAAAGCCCGATTCACTTCGATAATCCGGTAATTGAGGTCGATCACCATCATATGATCCTGAATGCCGTCGACAATGGTCTCCAGGAAAACCTTATCTTTCCGGGTCCGTTCTTCCGAACTTTGCAGGGCCTCCTCCAACTGCTTGCGGGGGGTGATATCCTTGATAACTTCGATGACCCCTTTCTTGGTCACTTCCGGCGGACACAAGGGGGACATGGTGATTTCATTGTAGCACAGGGTGCCATCGGCATTGACGAGGGTCTGTAAAACCTGGGCGGTTTGGCAATTCTCCAGAACACTCGGTAAGGGACAGGTCATGCCTTTGCGGTCGCAGGGCTCATCGAACTGATGGAACACTTCATAGCAAGGCCTGCCGATAACCTCAGCGGCCGTCTTTTGAAAGCGGTTCAGAAACGAAAGGTTGGCTTCCTCCACCAAATAATCCGGTTTCAAAACGAGCACCGGATCGGGCAAGTAGTCGAAAATCCGCTGAAAACGGCTGCGCTGGCTATCTAACCCGATTTCGCCCTCTATCTTGCTGCGCAGATTATCTTTCTTTCTAACTGGGCTCATGGTGAATTCCAAAAGGAGTTAGCCCCTTTTTCGGCAACATCCAGGCGTTAAGCGGCCTTCCCTGAAAATGCCACCTTGATTTCAGCAAACCCCTTTTGGCATCATAACATTAATTGACCCTCTTTTCCACAGTGAGGGATGGTATGTGATTCCCTTCGGCCCTCAATAACCGGGCTTCCCTGGGGGCAGGTAGCTTACGCCTTGAAGTGGGTGAGGGTCGACTTCCCGCAGGGCAAGATCCTGATTCGGGAAGGGCGGGTGTTGGGGCAGACCGGCATCCCCAAGGCGGCGGGCAGCTTGCGGGACATCGACATGCTGCCCCCGGTCCGGGAGGCCTTGACCGCCCAGAAGGCCAGCAGTTGGCTTTTAGGGGGTTACCTCTTTCTGGACGGGAAGCAGCAGCAGGTGAACCAGGAGCTCTTCCGCATGAAGGCTTGAGAACCGATGCTGAAGCGCCTGGGGGTCAGATATTGGCCCCCCTACCAGATGCGGCATACCTTTGCCACCTTGGCGATTTCGGTGGGGGAGAACATCAACTGGGTGGCCCGGATGTTGGGGCACCAGAGCCCGGTAATGACCCTGGAGAAGAACAATC